>Ga0233438_10000247_pt1 | contig 75218 bp, 71 predicted proteins | sample SI_123_September_FD_182720 | JGI IMG/M metagenome (GOLD analysis project Ga0233438, IMG submission 182720) | Seawater microbial communities from Saanich Inlet, British Columbia, Canada - SI_123_September2016_10_MG | ecosystem: Environmental > Aquatic > Marine > Inlet | place: Canada: British... | reverse complement strand
TGCGTCTATTAAAAAGAGTTTTTTTGGATTCAATTCAGCTTTCGTTATTACATCTTTGAATTTCATATCTCTATCTAGAAAAATCCAAGCAAATACAATTTAATGATGTCTTCTTTTTTCAATTCAGAGAGTTCTTAACCACGTGAGTAGATTAAACTTATGTTTCTTATATTTGGATATGCAAAAAATCACCTTTTTATTCTTTTTTATTTCAGTTTTAGGGTATTCTCAAACACAGATTACAGATGCTAATTTCCAAGAAGCAATAAATACTTGTTTAACTACCAATCCAGTAGATGGATTATGTTCAGATAATGAATATGGACCAATGCCAGATTGGGATGTAAGTAAAGTTACTTCAATGACTGCTGCATTTTATGATAAAGATGAATTCAATGGAGATATTAGTTCCTGGGACGTGGGCAACGTAACTGACATGAGTTCAATGTTTTCCGCTGATAATTATGTCTTTGAAACAGCATTTAATCAAGACATTGGTGGTTGGGATGTAAGTAATGTAACTAATATGACGTTTATGTTTGGTCGTTCCAGCTCGTTTAATCAAGATATTGGAGATTGGGATGTTGGAAATGTATCAGTGATGTCTTATATGTTTTTGAGGGCTACCTCGTTCAATCAAGACATTGGTCGTTGGAATACAGCAAATGTTAAAGAAATGAGGTCTATGTTTACAAGCGCCACATCATTTAATCAGGATATCAGTGCTTGGGATGTTGGAAATGTGACCAATATGATGTCGATGTTTGGGGATGTTTCTGGACCATCTCCGATTCCTTACACTGGTGCTACATCATTTAATCAGGATCTAAGTGCTTGGGATGTTAGTAACGTAACTGTTATGTTATTTATGTTTAACGAAGCTTCATCATTTAATCAAAATATAGGCGCTTGGAATGTTAGTAAAGTAACTAATATGTCTCAAATGCTTAATTTTTCTGGGTTGTCCAAAGATAATTATGACTCAATATTAATTGAATGGTCAGAGCAAGATGTTCAGTCTAATGTTCCATTCGGGGTTCGAGATGTAAACTATTGTAATGGAGAAGAAGCTAGACAAAAATTAATAGATGATTTTGGATGGATAATTACTGACGGTGGTTTAGATTGTGCAACGGCATCAATAGAAGACCAAAACCAATTAGACATTTCAATCTATCCAAACCCTACTAATGACAAATTATTTATTCAAGGATTGTCAGATGCAACAAAAGTGTCAATTTATAATGTGTTAGGAAAATTAGTATTATCTCAAACCATTTCTAAAGAAATAGATGTAAATAATTTACAAAGCGGTATCTATATAATAAAAATTACAGACGAGCAAAAAGAGATAGTTAGAAAGTTTATAAAGAACTAAACCCTTGGCATATCCTCTTCTTTCAATTCAGCTATTTCTAAACCTCGTAAATAGGTTAAACTTACATTAATAGATGAATGTCCCATCGCTTTCTGTAGCTTGGTTATTGAGCCTGTATGCTTAAATATTTCTATAGTTAATGTCCCTTTGTCGATAACTTCAGTTGTCAGAAATAGGAGAAAATGAGGAGTATTGTAGTTTCTCTTATTAACTTAAAACAAATTAATTTTATTTTTTTATTTTAGTGAGATATTAATTAAAAATATAATTTATGAAGAAAATAATTAGAACTCTTAAAGATAAATTATTTGAATTATTAGTCATAACATTTGTTGGTGGGGGCTTACTCGATGCATTAGATATTCAACTCCCAATTATATTAGTATTGATTTGGTTAGGATTCCTTATGACTTTAGTTGTTTGGGGTGGAATTGAATTTGCAAAGAAAAAACAAAATAAACTCTAAATCATAGGCATATCCTCTTCCTTCAGTTCAGCTATTTCTAAACCACGAAAATAGGTTAAATTTACATTGATTATATTTGAATTATGAAAAAAATACTATTATTATTAAACTTTTTAGGAACTGGATTGACTGTTAGAAATTTATTTATTTCAATTTTAGGCGCAACTGTATTCTTATTTATAATCTTTGTAATTCAATTTTTTATAGGAGGTTCTTTAGATTCTATAAGATGGGATAATGATTTGATATTTCCAATTATATTGGGAGCTGCAGTATCATTAGGTTTTTTTGAGAAACCAACAATAACTTGGGAAGAATACTGGAAAAAGAACTCATAATTAAACCATAGGCATATCTTCCTCTTCCAATTCAGCTATTTTTAAACCTCGTAAGTAGTTTAAAATTTAATTTATACGAGAGTAATTTTTTATTAACACATAATTAATTGTAAATTGCAATTTAAAATACATTAATATAATTATGAAAAAAAGTTCTCTATTACTATCATTTTTAATTTTGTTTCAAAGTTGTTTTAGTTATAAGTCAGTAGACTATAATCGTATTCCAATTGAAAAAAAACAAAAGGTTGAGGTAAAGGGTATTGGAGGAATAAATGTTAAAGGAACCTTAGTTTCTAAAAATGAGCAAACATTGACTGTAGATACTAATGGGCAACTACAAGAAATTTCTGTGGATGAAATTTATGAAGTGAAAGTTAGAAAGTTTTCACTTTTAAAATCTTCTGGACTACTCGCCAGTTCAATATTAGTAGTAACTGCTGTGCTTTTTGCTGTTTTTTTAGGGGTACTAATAGGTTTGTAGGAATACTCGTCCTCTTTTAATTCAGCAATTTCTAAAACTCTTAAGTAGGGTTTTACTCTTATTATATTTGAGAAAAAAGTATGCACAATTTTAATAATTATGATAGATATGGTGTCGAGGACGCTGGGAGTGAAAAACAAAAAAAGATAACTAAAATAGTTCTTCTTATTTCTGGTTTAATTTTTATATCAATGATTGTTGGTACAATTCTTTTAGGGGACTAAACCATAGGCATATCTTCCTTCAATTCAGGGAGTTCTAAACATCTTAAACAGGTTAAAATTAAATTAATTACTATATTTAGAATATGAAAAAATCATATAAGATTGCTTGTATCACATCCTTGACAATAAGCACCCTGTCATTTATTATTTGGAGAGTTTATGATATTAGTATAGCTGAGCTGTTTATTTGGGCAGGTATTATAGTAGCTACTATACTTGTTTGGCTTGAGTCCTTAAAACCTAAAAAATAGGCATATCCTCCTCTTTTAATTCAGGGAGTTCCAAACCACGTAAATAGGTTAAACAAACATTAATAGATGAATGCCCCATAGCCTTCTGTAACTTGGTTATAGAACCAGTTCTCTTAAAGATTTCTATAGCTCCTGAGTGTCTGAAAGAGTATAGTGTTTGTCCTTGTTCAATCGCATTAGATTGTCTCTTAAAACGACTCCAAAGGGCCTTAAAGTAATCTTGATTTAATGGTGTAGGTCTTCCAGAAAAGATATTATGATGCCGTTCTCCTTTTACAAGTAGTTTTCTAATGTATGTTGGAACTGGAACGATTCTATTCCTACCAGATTTGTTTCTATTTCCTGATAAATGAATGTATGTAAGGTCTTCTGAAAAGTCACTCCAAGTAAGTTCTCTTATCTCACGATGAGGTCTTAAAAGGCATCCATAGGTCATTAAACAGCATAAGTATAACTGTTTGTTGTATGTTTTAATATCCTCAAGTATTTCATTGATATTATCAAAGGGTTTATGAAGCGTTGAGGTTGGTTTCTTTAGTTTTATACTTTGCACTAAATGAGGTTTAAATTCAGTTATTAATGGACTCAAAGTAGATTTTACTGTGCATAATAAATTTATTTTGCATATCACTACTAAAAAGCTTACTTTTAAACTCCAATTAAAGTACATCCAATTGAATACAGAACTGCTGTTGGTGGTTGGATTTATTAATTAAAAAAACATCTGAAAACATAAAAACAAGTATTAATTAAATCTTTAAAAAAATGAAAAACCTATTTAAATTATCCTTAATCACATTGCTAATATTTATAGCTTCATGTGCCCGTCAAAAAGAAAATAATCCCAAATATGCAGCTAATTTAGAGGTTGCTAAGAGTTTTATGCTGGCACACGGAACTGAAGATATAGCTGCTCAGTCTGCAATGATTCATGATGACCTAAAATGGCATATGCCAGTGTATGGTTCTGAAATGGCCGATGCACAGGGCTTAAAAGACGCTCTTGCTTATTATCAAAAAGAATTTGACAATTTGAATTTCACAGCAGATTACTGGTTGCCTGGGGTAGATGAAGCTACTGGATTATTTGATGGTAGCACACGAGTATATGGTACTTGGACGGCAGATCATGTAGCTTCTGGGAAGTCTGTTAAATTAACCTCATATCATTCTTTTGCATTTACAGATGGTAAAATATCTGGCGGTGGAGATTGGTTTGATTTTGGAGGAATGATGAATTCTTTGGCAGCCGATACTGAAGCAGCTACAGAAGAGTAATCTTACTATTTACAAATACACAAAAGCCTTCTTCTAGAAGGCTTTTTTTGATGAATATTTAAAAAATATAGGTCAGATTAGGCTACCTCGTTTTAGATACAAGTTTCTCGATCAAATAGTTTGTTAACTCAGAATCTTTAGGTGTAAAACTAGTGTTCGATACTTCAATAGAGAACGCTACTAAAACAATAAAACGGTTATACTATTATAAAGTGTAGCCGTTTTTTATTTGACAGTATTTCTATTTAACTTTGTAATAAATAAAACAATATGGTGATAAATAAAAAGCGATTGACTTTCATTTTTTCAATCTTTCTTCTATTTTCATGCAGCAAGAGTTCAGATATTAGTCAAACTGATCTCTTTCCAGAAAATGGAGTTCTCCCTTCTAGTATTAATCACAATGGTTCGTCAAGAAATTATGCACTATATATACCGCCAGGATATAATGGCAAGGATGCATTACCTGTTGTGTTTAATTTTCATGGTTCAAACGATAACGCTCTAGATCATTTATTTAATACATCCGATATGCGATCAGTAGCAAGTTTTGAGCAGAACCCATTCTTCTTGGTTTATCCTGAAGCAGGGATTTGTGACGGAAAAACTACTTGGAATTCGTCTGCACAAGGTGGGGTAAATTGTCTTGACGATCTAGATTTCATTGAGACTCTGATTGATAGTTTATCATTAAACTTTAAAATTGACGAATCAAAAATTTATGCATGCGGTTATTCAGAGGGAGGAGCTATGGCTCTAAGTCTTGGTGTTTCGAAAAGTAATCGATTTGCTGCAGTAGGTTCTGTATCTGGGACTATGTTGAACTTTAACACCCCTCTAAATCCTATGCCAACTATTATAGTGCATGGTACTGATGATGGTGTCTTCCCTTACCTAGGTGATACAGTCAATAATTCAATTCAATTACAACTTGATTTTTGGGTACATTTTAATAACACGGAGACAGTTCCCCTTTTATCAAGTGAGACTAATAATTTTAATGGAATCACTACTGAGCACTACCGATATATACAAGGCGACAATAACGTAGCTGTAGAACATTATAAAATCATTGGTGGTATACATAGGTGGAGATTGGATCAAGCTATTTTTCCTGCTGGAAGCAGTGCAGACGACGATACAGGTCTTTTACTTTGGAAGTTTTTCGAAAATTATAGTAAGTAAATAAGACGAGATGATACTTATAGACCCACGAGGAAACTAGGGGGACTCTTTTTTTTTGCAGTAAACTCAATTATACAAAGGGTAAGAGTGTATAGGTTGAGTGTTAAATAGTTGAAACTCTATGTATTTGGTATAGTTGAATTTGCAATGAAAAACAAATGAAAATAAACAAAAGAAGCTCTAAACCATAGGTATATATTTCTCCTTTAATTCAGGGAGTTCTGAACCAAGTAAGTAGGTTGTGTGTTTTTCTTATATTTGAAAAAAACTAATTATGAAGATTAAACTTTTTTCAACAATAGTATTGTTTACTTGTATTTTATTGATCCCTTTTTCAGCCTTTTCACAATCAAAAGAAGAAGAAAAAATACCTAATTATTTAAAGAAAGTATTTGGAGAAAATACAAATAGTAATGAAAAGAAAGAAATTATAAATGTTATTGATAGATTTATGATTGCTGTCAATACAAAGGACAAAGAAATATTTAATCAAATTCTTTTCAAAGGGATAAATAGAATTGTGACAAATATTGATAAAGACAATTCGGTTACAACCACTGTAATTGATAACGATTTATCAATAAAAATGAGGATGAATCCAAAAAATAAAGATAAATTTAGAGAACGTTATTGGGATGCGAAAATTATAACAGATGGAAACATAGCTTCTGTTTGGGCACCATATGATTTTTATTTAAACGGATCATTTTCTCATTGTGGTGTTGACCTTTTTTATTTAGTAAAAAATAACAACATTTGGAAGATTGCTCATTTTGGTTACACAAGAAATAAAAACTGTAAATAATTAAGAGAAAACTTATGTTATATGTTGTTGCATTTTTAAAATCTGTAGGTGTAATTGTTCGTTCTTACCTTACATTGGCTATTGTAGCCTTTGCTTCTCTCATTTAACCGTAATGTAACCATAGACAACTCTTCCTCCTTCAATTCAGGGAGTTCTAAACCTCTCAAATAGGTTCAACTTATATTATGCTATTGTTTATTATAAACTCATTATAATGATTCAATTAGCAAAATATAATTTAGTTAAATTTAATTATATTACAGGATGAAATACTATGTTATTGTTTTTTTGTTTTTGTTCTCAATGTGTGAACAAAATGATAAATCGACCAAAGAAGATATAAATATTGTTAAAGGTCAGTATATTCTTCAGAATGTTAGTTGTTACTGTTGGTTTCAAGATTATGACTTTACAGTAAATCAATTGTGGTTTTTTCCAAAAGAACAACTTTTAGTTAGTAAGGGAATTGTTAGTGATGGAGTTAGCATTACAAGTCCAAATGAACCCAAAAGCTATTTTATAGCTGATGGAATCTTAACACTTACTAAAAGTAAGAAACAATACACAATAGAAATTAAAGCGGATGAAATTGTATTAAGCTTTATAGATGATCCTAGAATAGCTGATGACGAAATCACTTATTCCTTTAAAAAAGGAAAAGCTGATGATGATTGTGTAAACCCAAACGATATTTTACCTACATCAGCTTGTACAAAAGAATATGACCCTGTATGTGGATGTGATGGGAATACCTATTCAAACCCTTGTACAGCCACCAGCTACGGTGGAGTTAGTTCTTTTACAAAGGGTGAATGTTTAAACTAAACCATAGGCAACTCTTCTTCTTTTAATTCAGGAAGTTTTAAACCACGTAAGAAGGTTAAATTTTTTCATTTTTTATTGGAATTTGTACTATTTATCAATTCCTTCTATCTTTACTTCAAAATAATTAGATTATGCCTACACTTGTCTTCGCTAAATTCGCTATTAATGACCACATTGGGTATTCGCGCTATGTTGAGCTCGCTACACCTATATTTTTGCGAGAAAAGGTGATAATTCACGCATCCGATGAAGAGCCGCAAGCTTTGTCTCCTGATATGCAAGCCGATAAGGTTGTGCTTCTTGAATTTAGAGACCACTCCCATTTTAAGCACTTCTTCTCTCAGACTGATTATATAGAAGTTGCGAAAATTCGTGATGCAGCTTCAACGATTTCAGCTACAGTTTTTGAACGATTTGAGATGCCAAAGTAATCTTCCTGTTCTAATATCACTTTTTTTTAAATTCTACGATTTCTAAACCTCTTGAGTAAGTTAAACTAACATTTGTTATCTTTGAGAATAATATAAATTATGAAAAAATATCTACTTAAATACTCCCTCGAATTCTTAGTGATAGTGATGGGTATATCTGTTTCTTTTTGGTTGAATAATTGGAGTGAATCTGTAAAAGAAAATAATATTGAAAAGGATTTAGTAAATATATTGATTAGAGATATAGAAAATAAAAAGAATGAGAACAAATATGATATTGGAGTTATTAATAGAGGGATAGAAAGAGCTGAACGAGTTATAAACACTTGGGAAACAACAAAAAAAATTGATACAACTGATTTAAAACGCGTATTAAGGTTATTGGGATCTGACACTCCATATTTCAACGCAATTTCGCCTATTTATAATAGCCTGTCAAACACAAAATTATGGAACAATCTTCCTTATGAGTTAGTTAATGAGATAAACGATTTATATCGAATGAGATATCAGGAGTTGAAATTAAGGTTTGAAAAATTTCGTGAGATTGGCACATATTGTAAATTACATTTTTTACTTCCTAATGATTTAATTGATTTAAATAGAGATACAGAAGTTATATATGAAATTATTAAAACTGTTGATAAGGAATATGTATTGAATGTAAAATTACTATCGCAAAGTGCTAAAGGCTTAAGAGTATTAACAAAAGATATTATTGTTGCTTCAGAAAGTATAATAGAAAATTTAAAAAACTACAACAAACCCAAACCATAGGCATTATCCTCTCTCTTTAACTCAGGGAGTTCTAAACCACGTAAATAAGTAAAACTTACATTAGTAGCGGAATACCTCATCGCTTTTGAAGCTTGGTTAATGAACCAGTTCTTTTAGAGATTTCTATAGCCCCAAAGTGTCTATACGAGTATAGTGTTTGTCTTTGTTCAAGTAGGTTAGATTGTCACTTACTAAACCGATGACATGGTTTGATTTGTTTACATCGAGAAGTAAATGTTATCGATTAGCACTGTTGCTTTAACATATGCTCCATTGGAACCCTCAGGATTCCAGATAGAAAATGGAATTGTTAACTCCGTATTGTCTAAACCTGAAAAATCAGCCAATGGAATTGTATACTCTACAAATCCATCGCTAAGTTCAGTTCCTGTATAATCGGCCAGGTAAACAACAGCATCAGATGCAACAGATTCAAGTTTTATCTCACAATTTACTAAAGAATCAGGCTTGTTTAGTGAAAATTTAAGCGCTGTAAAAGCACTAATATCTTTAGAGGTCTCAAGCTGAAGGTATCCACCACCCCAATTTTCACCCGGAAAATTAAAAACCAAACTAGCATCTCCGTCAATCGCGGTGTCAGAGGATACTACTTCTGGTGCTCCAGGACCATATACAACTGCCTCTAAAGTACCAAGATCTGTAAATCCGTCCTGAATGGCATGATCTGCGATACTTTGTTCTATTAGTTGTCCCACAGTTTCTTCTTCAATATTCAAAACGGGAGCATCTGGAGCCTGAAAACCATTCTTAGCGTATACTCTAATATAATCTGTATACATTGTTTGAGGGAAAACGGTTGTTTCATCAGGTTCACCGGGCCAATAGCCTCCTACAGCAACATTCAGAATTAAAAAGTAACTGCGAAGAAACTCCTTCATATCATCTTCAATTAAAATTGTATTTAGCGAATTACCATCTACATTAAACGTTATCGATTCAGGAGTCCAATCTAAAGTAAATACATGATAAGAAGAGCTAAAGTCTGGAGATTTGATCGAACTTCTTTGTATTTCACTATGTTTATTTTCATCGTCAGTAAAATGAATAGTTGAATACTGTTTTGAGGGCTCGTTCCCTAGGACTTCTAAAATATCTATTTCTCCGCATCCTGGCCAGTCAATCTGATCTTTGTTATCCCCAAGCAACCAAATGGCAGACCATAAGCCTTGTCCTTTGGGCATTTTAGCTTTTATTTCAATGCGACCAAAGCGCATGCTAAAAAGGTTTTGTGTAGTTAGTTTTGCAGAAGTATATCCTCCTGAATTATCTTCAAGTGCAGTTATCGCTAGAACGGAAGCACCTTCATCTTCTATGATACTTGAATTTTCACTATTTGATGTGTAAATTTGTTTTTCATCATTCCCCCAACCAATAGGCAATCCATAATCTCTTCCGTCACCTAACTCATAGTTCCAGTTATTCGTATTTATTTGGGCTTCATTAAATTCATCATTCCATTGTAAGGTCCAACCTTCATAGACGGTTGGAATGTCTGCTGAATCATTTGTATCTGGGTCATTAGAATTATCCTCTTTGTTGCATGAAATTATTATGACTGCAAATGATAACAATAAGCTTCTAAAAGCAATTTTTTTCATAATGTATGTATTGTGATTTGTGTAAAGTAATTTTTTAATGGAGCACAAAATACATAAAAATTAATTTTTTTTTACAATTAATTTTTATTTTTACAAAATTAATCAGAGGCATATCCTCTTTCTTCAATTCAGGAGTTCTAAACCTCTTAAGTAAGCAGTTGACTTTACACGTATCTGATATTATTTTTTTAATTCATCAACTTCTTTTTTTAAATTTTCTACAGTTTTTTTTAATTGAAGTACTTGACCTAACGCCCCTATACCAAAGATAAATCCCATAATTCCCAAAGCTTCCATATTAGTTCTATTTAGTGGTGCAAGTTAAGACAACAAACTTAAACCATGGGCAACTCTTTTTCCTTTAATTCAAGAAGCTCTAAACAAAGTAGATAAGTTACTTAGATTTATTATATTTGAGGTATAAACCAATTTCATCATGAAAAAATTAGTATTATTAATTGCAATAATCATTTTATGTAGTTGTGAAAAAGACGACACAGGTAATGTAATACCCGCTCCAGCAAAAGTTCTTGGAGAATGGGAACCCTATAAAATTGAAAGACAGGTTTTAATCCTTGATTGGAATGCAGGGGATTTAGTTCAATCAATTGGTTGGAGTGATGTTACACCTTCATCTATGAATGTTTCAATGAAATTTAACGAAGATTTTTCATTTAATGTATTTTATGACACTGTGATTACTAGTGGCGGAATATGGAGTAAAACAAATGATGATAATTTCAGTCTCACTTTTAATACGAATCCATTTTCAGATCTTCAAGAAAATTACACAATAAATTTTTATTGTGATAATACAATGTCAATACAATATCTCTTAGAAGCACCTGCAGGTGATCATGATTTCCAAAATGATGACTGGTATATAATTCAATATTACAGATTGCCAGAAACATTAGCGTGTGATGATTTAATTAATTACAATGTTACTGACTAAATAGTATAATGAGTAGTCTTCATTATTAAAATTGAACACAACTTCGATTTATTTTATGATTAGCTTTATCATCAAATTCCCGCCACTAAAAAATAAAACGGTTCTGTTTTTATAAAGCGTAGCCGTTTTCTTATATTTATATCCAATTCATAATTAAATGATTTATTATTCTAAAGTCTCCTACACATTATTAATTGTTGTATTTATAGTTTTTTTTGGGCCATTAATCCCAAACTACATAGACGAAGGGTTTAACAGTAATATGTTTTTAATGACTTTAGCTCTGATTATTTTATTTGGATTTGTTTTACATATGTTTTTGAATACCACCTATAAGATTGAAAAGGGAAAACTTTATATAAAATGTGGGTTTTTCAACTATAATCCAGTAAATATTGGGGAGATGAAAAAAGTTTCTAAATCATCAAATATCATTTCCTCTCCTGCAGCTTCATTTGACAGAATAGAAATCACATATGGTAAGTTTGACGAATTAATAATCTCTCCAAAATACAAAACTAAATTTGTTGAAGATTTGCAAAAAATAAATCCTGGGATTATAAATAATTTATAGAGACAAGTGTCTTGATCAAATAGTTCTTAACTCAAAACCTTTTGTAGTGTAATCGTTTTTTATATTTAATGAAAAATAGGATTCAAATCTCAATAGTACTTTTGTTAATATCTTGGAGAAACGTATTATTTAATTTTTTACAAAGAGTCATTAGGTTCTATAAAATCTTAACCATAAACCTATAAATAGGGGGTGTTCTCCATATACAAAGTTGTATCCCTTTTAAGAGAAATATGGCTGTAAATCAAGCAACATAGATTGATAACTATCTTGAACTGTTTGAATAATTAAATTCTTATCCGATTTCAAAACTTCAATATCATCTATTTCATTAAATTCTCGCATATTGAAATTTCCCCACAAACTGAATTCAATAATTATTGGAGATAAACGAATCCCTTTTTCCGTTAACAAATAAATATTTTCTTTTTTGTTGTCTGGTCCTTTCGTTTTGAAAATCAGTTTATACGACACTAACAATTTTAATCGTGCAGATAAAATACTTGGCGTAAGTTAACCTCACATTTGTTATATTTGGTAAATAATTATTATGATGAACAAATTTCTTTATAAATGGAATTCATTGGCTATTTATGGCTTGTATTTCGATATCAAAATTAGTCATAGAAAATACATTAGAATTCGTTTTTGGTAAATACGAATCAAAACGAAACTACAGGTGTTTTTTCTCTTTTGTTTTAGGTAGTTTAAAAGCATGTAAGTAAGTTAATTTACATTTGTTATATTTGAATATTCAATCAATTTAATTATGAAAAAACAACTATATCTCTTCGCATTTTTAATTTCTTCACTAGCTTTCTCACAATCTAAAGAACGCATCAGTTTACATCTCTTTGATCTTCCTACTGGGATAACCATTGAAGAATTTCAAAATGATCTTGATAAGGCAAATAATATTTATGAAAAAAACGGATTTGGCGTCAATAAATACAAGGTTTATCAAGTAAATTCTGATGACCAAGCCAAAGAACATCGCTATATGTGGTTAAGTACCTGGTCTGACGATGCTGAATATAAAAAGGCACACTCTGAAGAAATAGATGATTTTTGGGTGAATTATTTTACTCCAAAATATGAAAAGATGTTAGATGAGCATATTTACAGAAAATTTTTCTCTGTAAAGTAAATTCATTTAGTCCAATATTCTCAATTTTTTAATTCTAAGAATTCAATACCGTGAAAAAACTCATATACTTATTTTGTTTCACAACGTTATTAGGATGTACTTCAAATGATGAAAAGGTTACAAAGGGATGTATAGACCCAAATCTAATTGATGAAAATGCCATATGTACTGAAGAATATTTTCCAGTTTGTGGCTGTGATGGAATCGTTTATAGTAATGCGTGTAAAGCAAGTTCCGCAGGAGTTATTTCTTATTCAGATGGAATTTGTGACTAATACTCCAAATTTAAATTACAGATCGCTTTTTTCCTGTATAATAACTATTTAATTATGAAAAAATCACTAATAATCACGTTCTCTATTCTTACTCTCTTAAGTTGTGAAAAAAAATCAGATGAAACGCCATTATTAATAAATACAATTGAAGGTAAATGGTTGTATCCTTCAGATACCCCGGGCATAAGTGCTCAAGGTATTTCAAATACAATGTATCTATTTGAAAATGGAATAAGGTATACTTATTACTGCACAGAAGGTGATTGTGAATCTCAATATAAATCATTTAAGGCAGGCGATGGAAATCACATTACAAGGACTTATGAATATTCAATAGAAGATACTGTTTTGACAATAGATTTAAATTTTGGTAATTTAATGGTTTTACCTTTTGTGTTTGAATGTGATGGAGGTAGACTTAATTTTCAAGATCCCGACTTTCCCGATAGAGTAGATTTTGTAAGATTGGGCTCAGCTTGCGACTAATTTTTAAACGTTGTTTAATTCGTGTATGTCGAATCCTGTAGCGTCTTATAAGTAGAAACCCATTTTTATATTTTCAAGACTAAAAATTTAGAAGAAGCCTACATTCCATTTTCCATTGATATTTATTAACTTTTAGAATGTGGGGTTTCGGTCTAGAATTTTGGGAAAATAGATCTCTTGCACCAGAATGGAATGATAATGCGACTACTCCAGAGAGTGTTCAGGAAAATAACCCCTTTGGCTATGCATTGTTTAATAATTATATGGCTCCAGTAGTGTCGAAGCCAAAGATTCATATTGTAAGATCTATGTTTCAAGGTAATGATGGAGGTGTTTCCGGGTATGTCTCAGTCTAAAACCTTTTTTATCAAGTATAAATTAATTATGGTGTAGGAAGTTAGAGGTACATTTATTATATTTGAATGAAACCAATCCATAAGGCGATTCATATTCACGATCCGCTTTAAAAAAATCAACTTAATAAACTGAAGATGATGGGACTAAAAATAAAAAAGGATAATTGAGACAGATTTTTTTGGTTCAAGCTTAATTTTTAATATTCAAGATTGTAGTTTCAATTATTTTTAAGGAGCAATTTCTTAATTAACATTCAGTAAATTATTAGCAATTATTATTTATCGGTATGAAACATGTTTTTTGGTTACTTCTTTTAATTTCTTTTACGACTGTTGCCCAACAGAAAACAAACCCAGAAAAGTCCACCCATATTCTAGTAGACTCTTTAAAAAACCAGATTTTATATATTACAAAAGAATCGATAACAAGGCTCGATGCAACCAGTCTAGAGGTTGTTAGAAAACAGAAAATTCTAGGATCTAATTACAAGCTTTCACTTCGTCCTATAATGAAACAAGATAGGCTGGTATTTTTAGACCAAAAGGGAGGAAGTGTTTTTGGAATGTCAGATAAAGACAGTTTGGTAAGATTAGACAATTCCAACATTGAAAATTTTTTAATAGGAAGTGCTGTTTTTATTAAAAATGATACTCTTTTTAGACACGGTGGTTATGGCTATTGGTCCCAATCTGATTTTTTCACTTATTTAGACAAAAGCACCACAGAATGGGAGATTTATAATATCTCTCAAACCTCTGAAAAACCGATTTCAATTCATGATCATTTTGCAATTGATATTGGAGGAGATTTTTATTTTTTTGGAGGTCAGTTTGTTCCTCATTACGGTTCAAGAAAGATGGTTTCAAACAATGAAGTTTGGTCTTTTAACTTTCAAAGTAAAAACTGGAAGCTCTTAGGAAAATTAAATCTTGATTCTTTTGATGTTAAAGCGAACAGTTTTATTGCGGGTCGGTTTGTTTATGCGATCAAAGAACTAAGTGTGCTTTCCCAGATAGATGTTCTGCAAAATAGGATTACTGATTATAAAACTAGCCCAATTTTATACTTAATTGAAAATGATGTCGATCCTGTCTTTTTCAAGGGAAATTTATATTATTTAAATACAAAAGGTGTTGTAAAAAAAGCAACTCTTAAAGCGATTACAGATAAGGTTTCAAAAACTACTTCTCTGTATACAAAAGAAAGGACTCCTTTATACTTATTAATTATTTTTGCAGGAATCTTTCTTTGTTTAACTTTTTTTGTAATTCATAGATATTTAAAATCAAGGAACTCTTTTGAGATTTTAGAAAATGGACTAAAGTTTAAATCTAAGTTTGTAGAATTAGATAGTTTAGCGCTCTCTATTCTGAAAATGTCGTTTAAAAAAGAAATTGAATTTACTGAAATTTATGACTTAGTAAGTAAACAACATTTAAGTAAAATTCAGAATGAACGTGTCCGAAATCAATATCTTGATAAGATTAATATGCAAATTAAATGGCTTACAGGCTCTAAAAGCGATATTTTAATAGTTGTTAAATCTTCTTTTGACGCACGTTATAAATCAGTTATTTTTAATAGGAAAGATTATGACTATTTCATTTAATAAGCATCAAAGATTAAATTAGATCAAATGAAAAAAATATATATTTTAGTTCCTTTTCTACTTTTCCTTTTAAATTGTATTGGTCTCAAGGCTCAAACAATTTGGACTGGTTCCACCAAAACATTTACAAAAGAAAAAAATGGAGATTGGACCCTAGAAGCAAACCAAGATAGGATTACAAGTAATGTTTGGCTCACCAGAGGAGATAACGGTGGGATATTCAATTTTGTAGCTGAGCCTATGGGAGCCTCTACTATTTCTCCAAAAGACACAGAATGGGCTTATGGGACAACAGCAAATTATGCTTCTTTAACGTATCAAAATCTGAAAGCTCTGAAAGGAGGTAATTTTGGGAGCATTATTGATGGGCAAGATCTAGTGCTCCATCTAATTACAGACAATATTTATATGGATATTAAATTTACTTCTTGGAAATCTGGTAAAGGTGGAGGATTTAGTTATGAGAGATCTACGGATCAACCCATCGCTACAAAAGAATTTTAATTTGCTTAAGATGTATAGAAATGAAATGTAGCCATCGTCATAATTTTTGTAGTTAAGCTCCTTTACAAAGTTGCTCATATTGTCAATTTTATTGAATCAAGAATTACTGTACATCTTTACGATGAATTATTTTCTAGTATGATCAAATGGGCGATCTATTGAAATACAACCAATTTTTATTAGCAAGTTCTATTAAAAATAAGTTGCGTTTTAAAATTAATTATTATATTTACTTCAGTAATTACAATTAATTTAAAATTTAAAAAACAATGAAGAAACTAGTATTAGGTGTATTGATGTTGTCTGTAATGTCAACGTTTGCTCAAAAAAAACACAAGAATGGTAAAATATATGACCAACATCCAGGGATTGAAATCGTCAATGAATTTACGAAAGCATTTGTTGCTGGAGATGAAGAGAAATTGAAATCGTTGGTTACTGAAGATTTTAAATGGTGGCAAATGAATTCTATGGATCCAAAGCCATTGAAATTAAAAGGATTGGTCTCAAGATCTAATTATTTGAGTAAAAATGTTATTGGATTACAAATTAAAGATAGAGGGTCTGCGTATTCTGATGCCATGGAATATGGGAAAGATAATTTAAATGTTTACACCTATCAAATATTGAAAGGATTTGACAAGAATACAGGTTTTAAATTTGAGATTCCAAGAAATTCAATCTTCTTTTTTAGCAAGGATGGGAAAAAAATTAGTGGGTTATCTGTAGCAGATAGTCAATTGAAGTGGAGAAAATCATATGAAGCATGGGATACTAGAAAAAATGGAAAGATCTATAAAGATCATCCAATGATTTCAAAAGCAAGATTATTGTATGCCTATCTTGAAACAGGAGACATGGCAGCAATGAAAGATTTGTATGCCGAAAATGCTAGAATTTCAGATATTATGAATTCAGAGAAGGACTCCTCTAAATCTGTAGAAGAGGAAATGGAAAGCCTTAAAGAGTTTTTCAAAATCTATGAGATTGTGAATGTTAGTGAAAGTGGCTATCCAGATTTACTAGAATACGAGGGATCAAAAACTAAAACGATCATTTCGTGGTGGAATGTTACTGTGAAAAATAAAAAATCGAATGCAGTAAAAGAAGCTGTTCACCATTCTCAGATAGTAGTGAATAAAAAAGGAAAAATTATTAATGAGCAATATTATTTTAATGCGTCTCAACTTCCTAAGTAATTCAATTTGATTCTTTGGAACCGTTTAAAAACCCTCAAATCTTGAGGGTTTTTTTGATACTTTTTTTTAAATAACGTACGATTAAAAACATTAATTTTTCATGTTAGGGAAGAATTCTTAACTGAATTAGTCCTTATTTTTTTAAAACATCGTATTCTATTCGTATATTAGAAGGAGAAATAAAATAAAATAGTATAAATATGAAATTTATTAACAACTGGTATCCTGTTATTTTAGCTTTTGGCTGTTTATTATATTCTGTGTCTTATGCACTGCTTGGAATGTATGAAGAGGCGCAGTACTCTGCACATTGGCCGGGAACAATATTGTTATTTGCAATAGCGATCAGACAAAGAAGAAATACAAAATGAACATAGGATTTTTTATAGTGGGTGCTGTTATATTTGCCACATATATGGGGTTAACCGTATATAACATCATTTACTCAAACCGTAAGCAAAGAGAAGACAATTATCCTAATAGTTCCGATAGGAAAGGTCTTTAATTTTAAGGAGTGTTTAATTTTTAATTATATAAAAAGTGCCCGATATATAAAAATCGAGCACTGATATTAATTTTATAATGGTTAAAATTTAATTACAATAGACAGATGAGGTATGAAGTTCCGTTAATGTTTGTTCATAATTCAAGTCTATTGAGTTTTGACCATTACTACAAAAATGAAACCTTTTAATTCATTTCTGGAAGCCCATTTTTTCCTTTTCTTGGAGCATAGGATGTGTGTAAAATTTTCCAACCATCTTGAGTATTAACCCAAGTTGAAGACGCTCTTGTTGCATATGAAACCGTTTTGTTTGTCTTTATAATTGTATATTTTCCATCTGCGATGAATGTAATTACAGCAGTTTTCATATCGGGAGAAAAGTAAGTTTCCATATCAGATAGCTCAAAGAATTCCCATGTTAAAGGCGCTTCTTTAGTGATGTCTTTTTTTGTAAAGACATAAAAAGGATTTAAATTAGAGTCTCCAGTAGATACTTGAATTTCTGGGTGTTCAAATTTTTTGTAAGACTCATAGTCTCCAGCCATGATCGCTTGTTGCATTTCTTTTTGTTTTGCCATGATATTTTTACGAACATCAGATATTGCCATCTTTGCATAGTATAGCTGAACATTAGTTCTATATGGAGATGAGAATGTTCCAAAATCAACTGCTCTAAGCTGGGTTTTTAGAGCGTTTTCATAATCCCCCATTGAAGCATAGTGTTCTGCCATAGAATCATATGAATTTGGACCGTCGTGACTATTTTGAGACATTTTTACATACTTCAAAGCTTGGGCTGTATCTTTTTCTCCATAAGCTCCATTCATGTAACCGTATGACATCATGTTGTAAGCTGATGAGGAGTATTCAGGAAATTTTTCAGCAAATATTTTATAAGAATTAAAATCTTGAATAGAGGTAGGTAAGAAATTAATTAACGGGCTTTTTGGAAATTTTTCAACCATACTTTTTTCTAAAGACTTTTGATCCTCTGAGGAAGCCGACATATAATCAAACCATGCTTTTTCTTCTGAGGTTAGATCAGAGGTATTAATTTCTTTCAGTTTTTTAGCTCTACTTCCCCAAGTTGAATTTGCACTGCTGATATAAGCCAACGTTAGTTTAGCGCAACCACAATTTTCATCTAATAATAAAGCAGAGTTGGCAGAACCAAATGCAGCCATATATTCCAAATTAAATACATATTCTATTGCTTGATTTGCAATAATTGAAGCTTTTTTATTGCAGGAAGCATCTTCGATCCATTGGGCATTTATAAACATAGTAAAGCTCAAAGCAATAAGTGTAATAATGTTTTTCATAATTAAGTTGTTTTTTTAATATTAATAAAAAATTTGAAAACAAATATAAAAATTAGTTGTTAAAAACAATCAATAATAATGTCAAAAAAATAATTTTAGTATATTTTTTTCTTCAAAATTAAATTTTCTCTAAATTTTTAGAATAAAAATTGTATTTCGTATATTTGTGAGTAATTATCTAAGAAAAAGGAAACTACTAATTTTTAGATACGGTTGTGAAGTTTTGAATGTGAAAAAAAATTATACTTGTGCGATTGCAAAATCGATCAATCTCCTCGGAGATAAATGGTCCATACTCATACTAAGGGATATGATTTTACATAAGAAAACCAGATTCAAAGAATTTAAATCTTCCAAAGAAAAAATTGCCACTAATATTCTTTCAAACAGATTGAAGTCTCTTCTTGAAGCGTCGCTTATTGAAAAGCTAAATCCTTTAGGAACCAAAAAAAGCACTCGTTATATTGCCACAGATAAAGGGGTTTCAACCCTTCCGATCATCATTGATTTATATTTATTTTCTATTGAATCAATAGACGAGTCTGTTCTAAATGAGTCTCAGATCAATATAAAGAATGCGATTACTTCTGATCACCATTTATTCGAAGAAGAAAGAAAAAATGAGTATTTAAATTTTATTAAAGAGTTAAAAAACCTTTAGACTCTCTTTTTGTTTATATATAGTAGTCAGTATAAATTAGTAAAATGTAGCCTTTTATTTTGCGAATCACATTTTGGATATTTATTTTTATCATTTTAAATAAGGATTTTTTAAATCTTAGCAATATATTTTTTTCTATTGATACAAATCGAACTACATAAGACTTCGCTTCAAATTTTTAAAAGAATAAAATTTCTTTTATTGGTTGGCCTATTTTTACTTTTTAACAAAACCAGTTTTAGCCAACTCAATTCTAGTTTAGGGAATCCGTTTATTAAAAATTTCTCAAAAAAAGAAGTTAAAAAAAATTTAAAAGTATTCGACATTTCTCAAAATAAAAACGGGGAGATGTACTTTGCTACCCCGGGATCATTATTAGCATATGATGGATTTAGATGGGAGCAATATTATGGAAAAGGAGAGACAGATCTACAAGCTGTTTTATATGTAAATGATCAGCAAATTTATACTTCTGGTCATGGAGGTTTTGGATTTTGGTCTAAAAATAAGAAAGGAATTTTAGAGTACACAAGCTTGTTTTTTAAATCCCCAAGTAAAACGGCACCTCTATTACCTGTTTTTTCAAATATAGCAGCAGTTGATGGAAAGATCTTTTTTCAATCTTTTCAGCAGATTTATAGTTATGATCCTTCAAATAAAAAACTTGAGATAATTAATGCAACAAAAGGGTTTAGCACCCTTTTTTCCACAAATAAGAGCGTATTTGTCCAAGATGTTACCATGGGGCTATTTGAAATATCAAATACAAAAAAGCAACTAATAAAAGGTACAGCCAATATTGCGTTAAGCATTGTTGAGGTTTTCGAGGAGCCTAATCAAGGGCTACTTTTGCCAACAAAAAATAAAGGCTTTTGGGTTTGTAAAGATGGAAATTTACAAAAGAAAGATTGGGAAATTAATAGTGTCCTTGAAAAACACATTATTACCGACGTAAAAAGATATACGAACGGGACTTTTATTATTGGGACCTTAAGAAATGGATTTTATATTATTTCTAATCAAGGTGAGAAGTTAGCTCATTTTAACAAAAAAAATGGTATTGGGAATAACGCTATTAGAAAAGTGTTTAAAGATAATAATGATAATATATGGTTGGCCACAGAATCTGGAATTAGCTATTTAGAACCTGCTAAAAATCTAAAATATTTAATAGATACAAAAGGTAATTATGGAACTGTATATTCAAGTTTATTAAGCGATTCATTATTATATCTTGGAACGAATCAAGGGTTGTTTGTGAAAAACATAAACAATCTTTTTTCTGAACCCAAATTAATAGATAAGAATACTCAACAAATCTGGGTAATCAATAAAATCGATTCACAAATTTTAGTTGGAAGTGATAAAGGAGTGTCCGAAATCCGAAACAATACTTTAAAAACAATTCATCTTGAAGGTGGGGGTTGGATTTTCAAGACTCATCCTAAAATCAACAACCTTTTATATGTTGGTTTTTACTCAGGGATAGGCGTTTTTCAGAAAAAGAATAATCAATGGAAATTTTTAAAAAAACTAGAAGGTTTTGGCGAATCTTCTAGATTTATTGAATTTGATCAGTACGGTCAAATATGGGTGGCTCATCCTGAAAAAGGATATTATCGATTAAGAATCTCTAAAAATGGATTGGAACTGAAAGAGGTTGAGTTTTATGGTGTAAAAAACTCAAATATTGAAGCCTATGCGAATATTTGTAAAATAGACGGGAATTTGGTTTTTTACAATCCCAAAGGTTTTTTTTACTATGATGCAATTGACAATGTATTCACAAAAGCAAAATATCCGTCTGAAATTTTTAAGGGACTATCAAACATCAATTACATTTCACAAGATGAAAATATATTTTGGTTTTCTACACCGAATCTTTTAGGGTATGTCTTAAGGAATGGAAATGACTTTAATAAATATCAAGATCCTTTTTTTACAATTTGGGACAAACACCTAAAAGACTTTAATAAAGTCGTAAAATTGAACCCTACTAACTACGCTATAGGAATAGATAATGGAGTTGTGTTTTATGAAATGAGTTCTGAATTGAAAAAGCCTCGAGAGAATACAGCGATTATAAAACGATTAGAATTTATTAGTTTAACAGATACGATCACTGCCCCAATTGATCACAAACGTGAATTAAAAATTCCGTCGGGGTATAATTTTTTAAAAATTCAAGTAGCTCTTCCGAATGTTCCTTTGAGTAATTCTAGATATTATCAATACAAACTAAAGGGTGTAGAAAATGACTGGTCTCCTTGGGTCTTTGAAACTGAAATTAAATTTCCAGGTTTGGCCTCAGGCAATTACGAGCTAGAATTAAGAACAAAAGCAGCAGAGGAAACCGAGTTTCAGGTAATGAAACTTCCTTTTCTCATCAAATCGCCATGGTATGTTAATCGGGTTGCTAAAGTGCTTTATGTTTTGTCTTTTATTTTTCTTTTCTTTGGATATAGAGCTTATTTAAAAAGAAAAAATGAAAAATATGTAATCCGATTAAAGCAGTTGGAAAAGCAAAAAAGAGCGCGTCAAAAAGAAAAATTTGAATTACAGAAACTAGCAGCAGACAAGCAGCTGTATCTTTTGAAAGAAGACAATTTGAATTTAGAAATTAAAAAGAAAAATTCTGCATTAGCTTCTTCCACTCTCAATAATATTAAGAAAAAAGAACTCTTAGCTGATTTAATTAATGATCTTACGAGTATCGATAAAGAATTGGTAAATAATTCACTTCATTATCCCGTAAAAAAAGTAATAAAAAAAATTAATCACCATTTATTAGATAAAGAAGATTGGTTGAGTTTTCAACTGCATTTTACCAATTCGCACGCTAAATTTTTTGAAAACCTAAGAGAAAAACATTCAGATCTATCCCCAAATGAAATCAAGTTAAGCGCTTATTTAAAATTAAATCTTTCTTCTAAAGAGATCGCTGCTTTGATGAATGTTGCCAATACAAGTGTAGAACAAAGTCGTTACAGACTTCGTAAAAAATTTAATTTAGACAAAGAGGTGAATCTTGTAAATTATATTCAAAAAATATAATCAAATTTATAGCACTGATAATCAATAACTTATATTTATTAACAAAGATTTTGTAGAGGTTAATTTTTAACTGTATTAATTTTTGTAGAGGATTAAAAATTGTTTAACACGTAGTTTTACATCATTTTTGCAATGTATTATCATGCAATTGAATTGTGATGACTTAAAGGTCCAACAATAAAAAGTTTAGTACCGTTTGATAGACATCAAAATTGATCAGTTTATATTTTTTCTAACTTAATTACATACATTATGAAACAAAAATTACTCTTAATTCTATTTTTAACCTTTGGGATTGTTCACGCTCAAGAAGTTACTCATGTAGATTTTGATACCAACAATGCAAATATTGTTTTTAATAGTTGGAATGGTTCCTCAACTTTTTCAAAAGTTGCAAACCCTGCTTCAGATGACGCAAACAACTCTGAATTTGTAGGCCAATTTACTGCGGGTAACGATAACGGAATCGGAATTGGTGTTATAAACCCTACAACGGTTTTCACTTCACCTTTTAATTTAGCATCCAATGCTATTTTTAAGATGAAGGTTTTTGCTACAGAAGAAATTAATGTTATCTTTCATCTAGAGAATTCACCAGATTGGGGCAATAATATAGAAGTAACTGCTTCTGTTGGAGCCTCCGAAATAAATAAATGGACGGAGTTAACTTTTGATTTTAGTAGTTTTTCTAATATTTTCATGAACAATATTGTGATCAAAATTGGAGGGTCTAACACCACAGCAGGAGACATCTACTTTTTTGATGACATCAAAGGGCCAGAGTTATACACATCTCCAGCTCAACAATATTCTCCAGCCGATGGCATAACAGATGCTACGATATCTACAAACCTAGAAATCACTTCCAATGGAAAATTTAGAAATTTAGATGATTCTGAGATTACAGACCTAACTTCTAAAGTTGCATTAAAAGTAGGGGATGCTGATGGTGCAGATGTTCCTTTTTCTGCAAGTATTAATGGTGATAAAAATAAAATAACGATAGACCCATCGAGTGATTTAGATAATTCTACTACTTACTGGTATGGAGTTGTTGATGGTGCAATAGAGTATTCAACTGACGCTATAGTAACAGGAGTTGCAGCAACTTTTACAACGAAGGCTGGTGTAACAGGAGATATCAATGACGTTTTATTTGATTTTGATACCACTAATGAAAATATTGGATTTGAATCTTGGGGTGGAGTTGGTTTTGCTAAAATTGAAAATCCTGACAAGTCTGGAATTAATGTATCTGATAACGTAGGTGAATACACCTACAATGGAAACGATGCTGGACTAGAGAATTCATTAGTAAATGACGCAACACCAATAGTGCCATTTGATTTTTCAGAAACACCTTTTATAAAAGTAAAAGTTTGGGTTAGTAAACCTGTAGGAGTTTCAATAAAACTACAAAACTACCCAGATTGGGGTCAAGGTCACGAACAAATGATTGAAGTTACAGAGACGAATACTTGGGTGGAAGTTATTTTTAATTATGGTGCGATTACTGCAACAAATTATGACAGAGCTCAAATTTATTTTGATAAAGATGGTAGTGGAGGTTCTTCGATTGGAGACAAATATTACTTTGATGATTATTTAAAAAGTAATGTGCCGCCTGCCGTTGAAAACACTTTTTCTCCAGTTGAAGGTGCAACCAATGTTTCTGAGTTTGCAACACCAACCATTACTTCTAATTTCCAATTTAGAAACTTAGACGATAGTTCAATAACAGATGTTGCTAGTTATGTAGAATTAAGAAAGAATGATGCCTCAGGGGAATTAGTTGCGATGACTGCTGTTTTAAGTGATAATAAATCTTCGATTACAATAAGTCCTTCAGAGATATTGTCTGTAAATACAACCTATTGGTATGGTGTTAAAGAGGGGGTAATTGAATACAAAGAAACCAACACTGCGATTACTGGGCTTTCAGCAACATTTACAACAACGGCCAATGCTGTATCCATGGTAACGTATAATGATTTTGACGGGAACTCTTTAACAACAGTCTCAGAAACAATGGGAGATCCTGCCGGATCATATGAAACAGTAGCAGATCCTAAAGGTGGAACAAATATGGTTACTAAATGGGTAAAAGGAAATTCTTGGGGAGGCTGGGAAAGAATACATTTTCAATTAAACGCTCCTTTTGACGCCGCTAAAGATGATATCTTCTCTTTTAGAGTGTATTCATCTGTTAAAACCAATTACATGTTTAAAATTGCAGATGCAAAAGAAGATGGTGATCAAAATGCAAATCTTGAGAAATATGGAGATATTACAGTAGCAAATCAATGGCAAACAATTTATTTCGATGCCTCAGAGTTAGCTGATGGAATTAGCTTTGATCATATTTTTATTTTTATAGGACCCGGAAATGGTGCTATTACAGGAGATTTTTACATAGATGATTTAAAAGGTCCCCAATTACAGGGTACTGCATCTACAAATGATTTTGAAAAAGCAACCGTTCAGTTTTTTCCAAATCCAGCAAATGACATGATACGCTTCAGCAACTTGGATGGGAAAAAACAAATTAGAATTTTTGATATCAACTCAAAACAGGTTTTAAAAAAGGAACTAAAATCGAATGAGTTGTCAATTAAGAATTTGAAGCCAGGTTTTTACTTTTTAGAAGTTAATGGTCAATTTAAAAAGTTAATTAAAGAATAAGCCTTAAATTTATTATCTTATGGAATGAAAGAGAATGTCTCTTTCATTCCGTTTTTCATGAAGTAAAATATGAACAAATTTTCAATTATTTTTATCAGGTTATTCTTAGTGATAGCCTTATTTTTCTCCTTTTCTTTGTTTTCGCAAACAGTCATTGTCTCTGGAGAGATTGTAGATGATTCAGGAAATTATCTTCCTGGAGTTTCAATATTAGTAGAAGGAACAAAAAATGGGGCTTCAACAGATTTTGATGGTCAATATATCATCAATATAAAGACCCAAAATGCAACGTTAATATTTCAATATCTGGGTTTTGAAACTCAAAAAATTAAGGTTGGAAATCAAAAAAAAATCAACCTAATTTTAAAAGAAAGCGCCGATCAATTAGATGAAGTGCAAGTTGTTGCATTTTCTAAACAAAAGAAAAATAGTGTTATAGGATCTATCACAACCTTAAAAGTTTCGGAACTGAAACAACCTACTTCTAATATAACCAATACACTGGCGGGTAAAATTGCAGGATTAATTTCCTACCAGAGATCCGGAGAGCCTGGGCAAGACAATGCCGCCTTCTTTATCAGAGGGGTTACTACTTTTGGGTTTAACAATGGTCCTTTAATTTTACTGGATGGTTTGCAAGTATCAGCCTCAGATTTGGCACGGATAGAACCCGATAATATTGCAACCTTTTCCATTATGAAAGATGCAACAGCAACTTCTTTGTATGGAGCAAAAGGAGCCAACGGTGTTGTATTAGTCACCACAAAAGAAGGGAAAAAAGGAAAAGCAAAAATATCTGTTCGGTATGAAAATTCACTTTCTGCACCCTCAAAGATCAATAGTTTTTTAGGGGCGGTAGATTATATGGAGTTGTATAATAGAGCGCAAAGAATGAGAGATCCCTCTGCGAATTTATTGTATTCTAAGCAAAAAATAGAAGGAACAAGAAATGGACTTAATCCAAATTTGTACCCAGATGTAGATTGGTATGATGAATTATTTACGGATTATGCTGTTAACAACAGAATTAACGTAAATATTAATGGAGGTGGAGAAGTCGCTCAATATTATCTGTCTGTTTCTAATTCCAATGAAAAAGGTTTGTTAAAAATTGATCCTTTAAACAACTTCAATAATAACATAGATATTAACCGCTCTAATTTAAGAGCAAACATTAATATTAATTTATCAAAAACATCAAAAGTTGCTGTAAAGTTTTATTCCTTATTTGAACGTTATAACGGACCCGTTGTAAGTGCATCAGATATCTTTTATCAAGTAGCACAGGCAAATCCTGCAAATTTTCCAAAAGCTTATGAGCCAGACGAAATAACAGCAAGTTTTAATCATACACTATTTGGTAATAAGGGTAATGGTGGGTTTGCAAATCCATACGCGGAAAGTGTAAAAGGATATAAAGATCGTTTTACAAATACAACCTTGGCACAGATTCAATTACGTCAAGATTTAAGTTTTATAACTGAAGGCTTAAAAATTAGAGCACTCGCTTCTGTAAAAACCTATACAGAAAATCAAAATGAAAGTAGTTTCACTCCCTTTTATTATGGATTGGCCGAAATAGAAACTCCAACAGGGATTGTAAACTCTTTGTATCCAATTCAAGAAGGAACAGAGTTTTTAAATGCGGCACCTACCTATAACTATGGGAATAGTAATTTTTATTATGAAATGGTTGCTGAATATAATAGAAATTTTAATGAAAAACATGATGTTGGGGGATTACTAGTAGCCAATTTTACTGAAGCTTTAAATACCATTGGGGGAAGTTCAACATTTGCTACGTTACCTTCAAGAAACATGGGAGTTTCTGGAAGAGCTTCTTACAGTTATGACAGTCGTTATTTTGGAGAGTTTAACTTTGGTTATAATGGTTCTGAAAAATTTGCAGAAAAGAATCGATTTGGATTTTTTCCTTCAGTTGGGCTGGGTTGGATCATTTCTAATGAAGTTTATTTTGAGAAAAACATCCCTTCCATCAATTTATTAAAATTAAAATATACCTATGGTTTGGTTGGGAATGACGGAATTTCTAGTCCTAGTGATCGTTTCTTTTATTTATCCAATGTAAATCTTAATAATGGAGGGACTGGGTATACATTTGGAGAAAGCTACAATGATTATAGGGATGGATATATTATCAATAGATATGGGAATGAAAATGTTTCTTGGGAAGTTGCTACCAAATCAAATATTGGTTTAGAGTTGGGTCTTTTTAACAAGCTAATGATTCAAGCAGATTATTTTACTGAACATCGAAAAGACATCTATATGGAACGTCAATACATTCCGGAGACCTCTGGGCTAACAACTAATATTAGTAGTAATATTGGTGAGGTTAAGACCAAAGGAATTGATGTATCTTTAGATTACAACCATGCTTTTAGTGGAGACTTTTATATTACTGCAAGAGGGAATTTTACCTATTCTACCAATAAAATTTTGGTCAATGGTGAGCCTGAATTTCAAAATAAAAATTTAAGTAGAATCGGATATCCTGTAAATCAGCAGTGGGGATATGTTGCAGAGCGTTTATTTGTAGATCAAGAAGATATCGACAACTCTCCAGAACAATTTAATGGTTTTTCTTCAACCAATTCGTATTTGCCAGGAGATATCAAATATACCGACCTTAATCAAGATGGCGTTGTCAATGAGTTAGATCAAGCCCCTATTGGCAAACCGAATGTACCAGAGATTGTATATGGTTTTGGAGTATCTGCAGTTTACAAAAATTTTGATTTTTCTGTGTTCATGCAGGGGTCTGCAAGATCCTCGTTTTTTATAAATCCGAATGATATCTCCCCCTTTGTAAATCAACGGAATGCATTAAGTGTCATTGCGAACAATCATTGGTCAGAAAACAATCCAGACCCCAATGCTTTTTGGCCCCGATTATCCATAGAAGCGATAGAAAACAATGAAAAAACATCTACTTGGTGGTTAAGAGATGGAGATTTTTTAAGATTAAAAAGCGTAGAATTTGGGTATACAATTCCAAAGTCAGCTGGAAAAGTATTTGCAAATTCAAAAACGAGAATCTATGTTACAGGATTAAATTTATTGAATTTCTCAAAGTTTGATCTATGGGACCCAGAGTTAGCTGGAAATGGATTAGGGTATCCATTACAAAGAGTGATTAATATTGGTGCTCAAATAAAATTTTAAAGAAAAGATGAATATAAAAAACAGATATATAGCAACTTTACTAGGGAGTATTTTATTATTCACAAGTTGTGAAGAGTATTTAGATATTGTTCCTGACGGAACACAAGAATTAAGTTTACTTTTTAATAGAAAAGAAACTGCCTATAAAGCGTTGGCAAACACCTACAGTTATTTACCACAAAATGACGGAACCTATGCCAGTTATGTTTTGGCAAGCGATGAGGTTGCAGTTCCTGTTCCGAAAGAACCGAATGCAATTAAATTGATGAAAGGACAACAAAATGTTTCTTCTCCATTGATGGGGTATTGGTCTGGTTTTTCTGCAAATGGAAGAGGTCAAGGATCTTTGTGGGAAGGGATACGAAGTGCGAACACCCTTATTCAAAACATTGATTTGGTTGTAGACATGCCCCAAGAAGAAAAAAATCAATGGAAAGCAGAAGTGAAATTTTTAAAAGCCTATTTTCATTTTTTATTGGTCAGCAACTATGGTCCCATTCCAATTGTCGATGAGAATTTACCGATTACAGCCTCAGACCAAGAAGTTCGGCTAGATAGGAAAACAGTAGACGAATGTTTCAGCTATATTGTGGAAACAATAGATGCTGCTATTTTAGATTTACCTGAGCGTGTTCTTGGAAATAATGATCTAGGAAGAATAGATCAAGTCATTGCAAAATCTATAAAAGCAAAAGTTTTACTCTACAGTGCTAGTCCCCTTTTTAATGGAAATACTTCTTTGTATTCAAATTTCATCAATACAAACGGAGAACATTTTTTCAATCAAACCTATGAAAATTCAAAATGGGATTTGGCAGCTGAAGCTACCAAAGAAGCCATAGAAGCAGCAATTGCTCAAGGAGTTAGCATGTATTATTTTACAGAAACAATGCCAGATTATGATAAAAATAATTCTCAGTATGAATTTATTCGAAATCAATATGATAATCGTTATGCAATTACGGACCCTTGGAATTCAGAACTCTTGTGGGGGAATTCTAGCCCAGTAACCAATGGACAATATTGGCAAATTCAATCTCCAGCGATGATGAAAGACCCAAGCTCTTCTTCTGTAGAAGCAGCATGGCAGTGGTTAGCTCCAAGTCTTAGGATGGCGGAAACTTATTATACCAAAAATGGATTGCCTATCGATGAAGATTTGTCTTTTGCGTATTCGGAAAGGTATCGTATAGCGACCATTGCTTTTAACCAACGTTTTTATGCTCAATTTGCCAATAGAACAGCAAAATTAAACCTCAATAGAGAGCCTCGTTTTTATGCCTCGCTTGGTTTTGATAGAGGACTCAATAGAACCTGGGGAGGTCTTTGGAAACTAAAAATGAGAAAAGGAGAAACGCATGGTAGAAGAGCCAATACAGGAGATTATTTAGTAACAGGGTATGCACTTAAAAAATTGGTGCATCAAGATTCAGAGGGAGATACTTATAATAAGGCAATTACCTATCCTTGGCCAATGATTCGCTTAAGCGAATTGTATTTAATGTATGCAGAATCCTTGAACGAATCTAGCGGCCCTTCACTAGAAGTCTATGATGCATTAAATGAAATTAGACAACGTGCAGGAATACCATCAGTTCAGGATGCATGGAGTAATGCAACTTTTGCAGCTACGCCAAATAAACATTTGAGTCAAGAAGGTTTAAGAGAAATTATTCAACAAGAAAGAATGATCGAGTTGGCTTTTGAAGGGCACCGATATTACGATATAAGACGGTGGAAATTGGCAGAGAAATACTTTACGACCCCCATTAAAGGGTGGTCTGTAGACGAAGATTCAGAAGCGAATTATTATCAAATTATGGAGGTAAGTCAACGATCTTTCAGGAGTCCAAGAGATTATTTTCAGCCCATTAGTTTTACAGAACTTTCTAGAAATCCGAATTTAATTCAAAATCCAGGTTGGTAAAAAAACATCATTATGAAAAAACAACTCAACAAAGCAGTGCTTTTTTTACTCTTTATTTTTACAACAATTATTTCGTGTTCTGAAAGCGAAAATATAGATACGACTCCTCCTGGAATATTGTCTAATATTTCTGTAACACCCACCAATGGAGGTGGTATTATTTCGTATTCACTTCCTTCAGACGATGATATTTTATATGTAAAAGCAGTTTATACGAATTCACAAGGAGAAGAAGTTTTTAGAGTCTCTAGTAAACACAATACCTCAATAGAAGTAAACGGTCTAAGTCAATCTACTCCTGTAAATGTAAAATTATTGGTGGTCGATTTGAATGAAAACATTTCTGAAATTGTAGCAATCGAATTTACTCCCCTAGAATCATTTATCTTCTTTGTACAAGAGAGTATTCAAATAGCTCCAGATTTAGGAGGTGTTAAAATAACTTGGGAGAACATCGCTTCAAAAACAGTTTTTGTGTACGTGCATATTTTAGAAGGAGTAGATGAAACCATCAGAATATTGTCGTCTAATAATGCCGAAGAGAGTATCTTTATTAGAGGATTAGCACCCTCAGAAATAACGATTTCTACAAAAGTTGAAGATTTTGATGGAAATATTACTGAATTAAAAGAAAAAGGAAAATATACGCCTCTTTTTGAAGAAAAAATAGACAAATCAACCTGGACTTTAGTGAGTGGTCAATCTATCAATGGGAATGCCTATGAGGGGAAAACAGTCAATTTTTGGGACGATGTAGTGGATACCGTTGAAACGGATGCAGATAACAGCTATTTTATTGCCACAAGAGATAATAATGGAGGGAGCTTGAATTTTCCTTTAGATATTGTTATAGATCTTCACAAGAATGTAAAAATGCAACGATTTATAGTATGGCAAAGAGCCTATTGGTATCAGGGTGGAGGCATCACCTATCATTACCAAGAAGAGAATATAAAGTCTTTTAATTTGTATGCGAGCTCAGACGCACAAACGTGGAGTTTAATGGGCGAATTTGATATTGGAGATCCAAGAAATGGTGCAGGTGAAATTCCAGCAACTGCTTTTCAAGAAGCAATTGACGGACATGAGTTTAGTTTGCAAAATACTTCAGAAGCCTTCAGGTATCTTAAATTTCAGATTACTTCCAATTATGGAAGTACTCAAATTACAGTAGGTTCGGAAATAACGTTATTTGGTTTAGATAATCTTTAATTCTTTTTTACAAAATTTAGATGAAAAAATACCTTTTACATATATTTCTCGTTTTTGTAGTTTCTGCAAATTCTCAAGGATTAAGAACCCTAGGAAAAAAAATAATTAATTCGAATGGAGATCCTGTCCTCCTCAAAGGGGTTGGTCTAGGGGGTTGGATGTTGCAAGAAGGGTACATGATGAATTCTTCTGGAGGGGCAGATACCCAACATGAGTTCATAGAAAAATTAACCACACTTATTGGCGCTGAAAAGACCGAAGAATTTTATTCGAATTGGCGTAATAATTTTGTAACAAAACAAGATGTAGATGCTATTGCAAATTTTGGTTTTAATAGCATTCGCTTACCGATGCACTACAATCTTTTTACCCTGCCGATTGAACAAGAACCTGTTGCAGGAGAAAACACTTGGTTAGACACAGGATTTAAGATGGTCGATGAACTCCTATCATGGTGTGAATCCAATCAAATATATTTAATTTTAGATTTACATGCTGCTCCAGGAGGTCAGGGAAAAGATGCTGCTATTTCAGATTATGACGATGAAAAGCCTTCTTTATGGGAAAGCGAATTTAACAAGAGTAAAACAGTTGCATTGTGGAGAAAATTGGCAGAACGTTATAAAGATAAAGAATGGATTGGAGGCTACGATTTGCTTAACGAAGTAAATTGGTCTTTGGGATCGAATGTGTTACGTGAGTTGTATATTAGAATTACAAATGAAATAAGAGCGGTAGATGCAAATCATATTCTTTTTATTGAAGGGAACGGATTTGCCAATGATTTTTCTGGCTTGACACCTCCTTGGGATGCCAATATGGTCTACAGTCCCCATAAATATTGGACCTATAACGATACTGCTTCCATGCAGTGGGTCTTGGATATTAGAGCTCAACACAATGTTCCTCTTTGGCTCGGAGAATCTGGTGAGAACTCTAATGTTTGGTTTACAGAAGCCATTAATTTGTTGGAAGACAATGATATTGGTTGGGCTTGGTGGCCTTGGAAAAGAATCGAGACCATCGTTTGTCCCTATTCAATAAAATCGAATGCCAATTATGAAGCGATAATTAAGTATTGGAAAGGAGAAGGAGCAAAACCTTCAGTCGACGATGCTGTTCAAGGATTGACTCAATTAACCACAGATTTATTGGTAGATCATAATGTGTACTATAAAGACGTTATTGATGCCATGTTAAGACAACCCCAAGACGAAACACACATTCCCTATGCCAATCACAGCATTCCTGGAATAGTGTATTTATCTGATTACGATATGGGAACCAATGGCATTGCTTACAACGATATCGATTATGGAAATTACACGCTTTCTTCCGGAGAGGATTATCAACCATGGAATTCAGGGTGGGCCTATAGAAATGATGGTGTTGACATTCAAACAAATTCAGATACGGGAAATAGTAATGGGTTTCATATTGCGTACACCAAAGATAATGAATGGTTAAAATACACCCTTGAAGTCACTGAAACTGGATTTTATACCCTTAAATTCAGATATGCGTCTCCACAATCTGGCGCAAAAGTTGAATTTTTTATAAACGAGGTGGATGTTGCCGGAAATGTTACTCTAGGGAGTACAGGAGGATGGAATAATTTTGTGAATCATACGATAAATAATTCCTACTTAGAGGAAGGAACACACATTCTTAAAGTTCAAATTGATGGAAATAAAGAAGTCAATATGAGCAGTATTGAATTTGTTAAATCATCAACAGTTCCAGTATTTAAAGAGTTGAGTTCAAGTACAAACAACGATGAAAAATCGATACAGGTTGTTTTAAATCAGCCCATTCTTAACGAAACATTATCCAATAATTTTTTTGAAGTAAACGTAAATGATGAAGTAGTAGCGATTGAGTCAGTAGTAATCGATTCAGCCAATAACAGACAAATTACAATAGAGTTGGTAGATTATTTATTTTATCAAGATGCGATTAAGGTAAGTTATACAGGGAGTGCTATAAATTCAACATACAACGAATCACTGAATACATTTAGTGAGTTGGTCGTTGACAATAATTTAAGAACGAGATTAAAAATCCCTGGAAAAATTCAAGCCGAAAGTTTTACCAATCAAGTTGGATTAGAAACAGAAGATACTTCAGATTCAGGAGGGGGTCTAAACATCGGCTATACCAGTGTAGGCGATTATGCAGAGTACTTGGTTTATATTTCTGATGATGGGAACTACAGTTTAAACCTCAGAACAGCTGCACAATGGAATTCAGGAAAAATTGAATTTGAACTTATGAATAACAGTACAACTCAAAGTATATCAATCCTAGATCTACCCATAACTGGAGGGTGGCAATCATGGCAAACTACCACGAGAGAAGTTATTTTAGATGCGGGAGTATATTCTCTAAAAATGAAGGTTTTAAGGGATGGTTTTAATATGAATTGGTTTGAATTTGTATTTGTAAGTAGCTTGGGTGTTGAGAACGTAAAGAACAATACTCTTACAGTTTATCCAAATCCTATCTCAGAAGAATTCCAAATAAAGTTGAACAACCAACAAAAAGTTACGAGCCTAAAAATTATAGATGTGAATGGGCGCATCGTAAAAAACATAACACCTAATTCATCCAATCGTATGTATCAGTTATCAAATTTAAAATCAGGGATTTATTTTCTTTTTTTAGAAACTGATAAAGGACGTTTTCAAAAAAAAATAATTAAAAAATAATATTTATGAAAAAATCAAAGGACACGCTGCTTTTAAGTTTTATTATAGTAACAATTGTCTTTACTGCTTGTAAAACAAAAGAAAAAGAAAATAGCTCTAATTTGGATAATTCCAAGGAATGGAAAGTTGACTTTTTAGATAATTTTGATAGTTTTAATTCCGATAATTGGCAAGATCAACGTATATGGGTTAATAACGAAACCCATTGTTATGTTCCAGATAATGAATTTGGAACCCGAGAAGTAAGTGAGGGTTCACTGAAGTTAAAAGTTGTAAATGTCGGAGACAAACGTCCTTGTGATAATTTTGATAAATATGGGAAACAACATCCAGAAACACAATATGTAGCGGGTAGAATCACTTCTAAAAATAAAAAAGAATTTATCAAAGGAAAATGGACTGCAAGATTAAAACTTCACAGTAATGGAGAGTCAAGTATGTTTCCTGCTTGGTGGCTTCTAGGCGCTCAAAATAACGAACCACCAGTTCAAGAAGCCGACGAAAATATTTGTTGGCCGATGACTGGTTCTGGTGAAATAGATATTTTTGAACATCATGGAGATCATCAAAAAAATCATTTTACAACAGGAGCCATTAAAAGTCTTGGAACCTGTGACAAGGGAGATTGGTGGACCTTACGAAAAGGATTCGATACCCTCTTGAATGAATATCACGAGTATTCTGTCGAATGGGAAGGGAAGGATCTAGTGTATAGAGTTGATCAAAAAGAAATATATCGAAATAAAGAAATAGGGGATGCCTATCCAGAAAAGATGTTTGCTATTTTAAATTTTGCTAAAATCACCGATACTTCAATGAAAGGAGAATGGGTCATGGAAGTAGATTGGGTAAAACATGAGTATAGAAAAATAATTTTATAATAAGATATGTCATTCAATAACATTAAAATAATAAGTCTTGTACTTTTAATTGCTTCCTGCTCCAATATAAAAGAGAAAGAAGTAAGCAATTCTTTGTCCTCGGAATCTTTAAAAAGGTATAAAAACAAAACACTTCAAGTGTATACAACTGCAAAAGATACAGAATTAAGATTAACCAAAACAAGCGAACAAGTCTTTAAAAAGAAGGTACAGCCTCTAGAAACTGAGGTTGCTATTTTTATAAATCCAAAAAAAACATTTCAAAAATATTTAGGGATTGGTGGAGCTATTACCGATGCTTCATCAGAAGTTTTTGCAACGCTAAACGAGACGCAACAAAATAAATTATTAGAATCTTTATACGGTAAAGACGGCATTGGATACAATATCATCAGAACGAGTATTCATAGTAGTGATTTTGGTTTAGGAAGTTTTACTTATGTCAAAGAAGGCGATGCTGATTTAAAAACGTTTTCAATTGAAAAAGACAAGGAAAAAAGAATACCCTTTATAAAAAGAGCCATTGATTTGATCAAAGATGACTTGGTTTTTTATGCGAGCCCCTGGAGTCCTCCAGCTTTTATGAAAAGTAATAAAAACATGTTGCAAGGAGGAAAGTTGCTTCCAGAATTTCGTCAAGCTTGGGCAGATTATTACGTAAAGTTTATCAAAGCCTATGAAGAAGAAGGAATTCCTGTTTGGGGTTTGACCATTCAAAATGAACCGATGGCAGTACAACGATGGGAGTCTTGTATATATACTGCAGATGAGGAACGTGATTTTTTAAAAAATTATCTAGGTCCTACCCTTGAAAAAGAAGGTTTGGGAGATAAAAAAATTGTGGTTTGGGATCATAATAGAGACTTAATTTCAGAGAGAGCAAATACTATTTTTGAAGATCCAGAAGCATCAAAATATGCTTGGGGAATCGGTTTTCATTGGTATGAAACTTGGACAGGAGGATTGCCTAAATACGATAATCTAAAAAATATAAACGAATCGTTTCCATCAAAAAACATGTTATTTACAGAAGGTTGTCAAGAAGGATTTGATACTGAGCGATTACATTTTTGGCCCAATGCAGAGCGATATGGAAACTCAATGATCAACGACTTTAACAGTGGTGTTGTTGGTTGGACAGATTGGAATATTTTATTAGATGAAAGAGGGGGACCAAATCATGTTCAAAATTTCTGTTTTGCGCCCATTCATGCCAATACAAAAACTGGAGAACTAATTTATACCCCAACATATTATTACATAGGTCATTTTTCTAAATTTATAAAGCCCGGAGCTTTAAGAGTGAGTACAACAACAAGTAGAACCACCATTGAGAGTACTTCTTTTCAAAATGAAAATGGGTCAATAGTTACGGTAGTGATGAATAAAACGGATCAAACTATAGGGTATAAACTTATAGTTGGAGCAGCTGAAACGTATTTAGAAATTCAACCGCGTGCAATGCAAACAATAATTTATTAAATTTACTTTTTTAAAATAAAAAATAGAGATGAATACTAAGACCTACACCATTTTTATAAGTTTTATCGTTGCATTAGGAGGATTTTTGTTTGGTTTTGATGCAGGAATCATTTCTGGGGTGATGTCTTTTGCTGGTCCTGAATTCAATTTAAATGAAATTCAATCTGGTTGGGTGGTGAGTGCACCCTCTTTTGCAGCGATGTTTGCGATGTTGTTTTCAGGAAGACTTAGTGATCTTATTGGAAGAAAAAAAACACTCATTTTTGTCGCTCTCTTATATGCAATTTCAGCAATTTTGTCTGCAGTAGCAACTTCCTACGAAATGCTCTATATCGCAAGAATTATTGGAGGGATTGCCTTTGGAGCTGCCTTGGTTTTAGCCCCGATGTATATTGCAGAGATTTCTACAGCAGAAAATAGAGGGAAACTTGTTTCTTTACAACAGTTAAACATTGTTTTTGGTTTTTTTGCAGCCTTTTTGAGTAATTATTTTTTTAATAAATATACCGCTTCAGAAACCACTTTTTTAACCGATCAAAATGTTTGGAGATGGATGTTAGGAGTAGAGTTGATTCCTGCGGTGTGCTATTTTATTTTCTTGTTTTTTGTTCCAAAAAGTCCTCGTTGGTTATACTTAAAAGGAAATTTTGAAGAAGCAAAAAAAGTGTTGACTCAAATTCATGGTGTCGAAAGAGGGCGTTTAGAAATAGAGATTATCGACAGCAACATTCATGCAGATAAAAACAAAGCAGCCTTAAAATTGAAAGATTTATTAAAACCATCATTGCGTTTTATTTTAATTGTAGGTTTAATCATTGGAGTTCTTCAGCAAATTACAGGGATCAATGCAGTTTATTTTTATGCAACCTCAATTTTTAAGCAAACAGGGATCGGTACAGATGCTGCTTTTTCATCAGGAGTTTTGTTAAGTACAATTTCTGTACTCTTTACTTTTGTTGCTATTTATTTAATTGATCGAATGGGTAGAAGACCTTTGCTTTTAATTGGAACAGCGGGTATTGCAGTAAGTTTGTTATTGTGCGCATACGGATTTAACAAAGCAACGTATCAATTAACAACCAAAAAAATCAACCAATTAGAGTTTTCAGAGTCTCAAAAATTACTTCCTTTTGCAAACAAAGTATATGAGAATGACCTTGATTTTAAAAACGAAATAAAAGCTGCTTTAGGAAACAATACCTACAATAAAAATGACGGAGCTATTCTGGAAAAAGCCACTAAAATCAATGCCAATTTAATATTGATAGGAATTTTAGGTTTTATAGCCTGTTTTGCCTTTTCATTGGGGCCAGTCATGTGGGTGCTATTGTCAGAATTATATCCTTTAAAATATCGCGGTTTGGCAATTGGAGTTATTGCTTTTATCAACTCATTAATTAGTTCTTTGGTTCAACTTATATTTCCATGGGAGCTTTCAAACTTAGGAAATGCACTCACGTTTTTTATTTTCGGAATCATTGCGCTTGTAGGATTTTTCATCATGATTAAAATAGTGCCAGAAACCAAAGGAAAATCACTAGAAGAATTGGAGTTGGAGCTTTTAGAAAAGGCTGTATAGAATTTTCCAAGTTGCGAGCATTGTAAGCCCCACTTTTTGTTAAATTTTCTTTTTCGTGAAACCAAGTATTTTTAATTAAGTACCTTTGATTAGTAAAAGAAATTAAAGAGCGTTACGACTGTCTTGACGTGTTTCTTTTGCAGTAGATTTTAACCTATGAAGAACATATTTATTTTATTATTTCTAACATTTAGTTTAGGAATATTTTCCCAAATAGAAGATCCTCTTAAGTGGGCTACATCAGTTGAAAAAATTTCAGATACAGAGTTCGTACTAGTTTCAACAGCTACGATAGATGATGGATGGCATTTGTATGCACAAGATGTACCTGAAGACGGTCCAATAGCTACTTCATTTACTTTTGAAAACACTAAAAACAACTATCTTTTAAAAGGGAATACCACTGAACAAGAAGGGGTTACTATAGATGATCCTGTTTTTGAAATGAAAATAAAATTTTTTGAAAACTCCGCTACTTTTAAGCAAACAATTCAAACTAAAACGGATTTAAATTATATTAGAGGTGTTGTAGAATTTATGGTGTGTGATGATACGAGATGCTTGGCTCCGACAGAAATAGAGCTGGTCTTTAATTTAAAAAAAGAAATCGACTCCTCTGTAAATGAAAATAAGGTTCCAATTCGCATCGATAATAAAGAGGTCAATGCTTTTTTATATGGGATGAATACATCTGATATCACCTTTTCTTCTAATAAATGCAAAGATGAGGTTCTCAGCAGTTCCACAGAAATACAAAAGGGTGATAAATCGCTTTGGAATCTCTTTGGGCTAGGATTTTTAGGGGGGCTACTAGCGTTGCTAACTCCTTGTGTTTTTCCAATGATTCCCTTAACGGTTAGTTTTTTTACCAAAAAAAATGGACAAAACTCTCGTTCAGGAATCTCAAAGGCTCTGTTGTATGGTTTTTTTATTTTTGCAGTATATGTGATTTTAAGCATTCCTTTTCATTTATTGGACTCTGTAAACCCTGATATTTTAAATGAAATATCCACCAATATTTGGTTAAATAGTCTCTTTTTTATCGTCTTTGTTTTTTTTGCGTTTTCTTTCTTTGGATATTACGAATTAACACTTCCGTCAAGCTGGACAAATAAAACAACACAAGGAGAGAGTTCTGGAGGCTTCATAGGAATATTTTTTATGGCATTAACTTTGGCAATTGTCTCATTTTCTTGTACTGGACCAATTTTAGGATCGCTTTTGGCGGGCTCACTCACAGCAGATGGAGGTGCCTGGCAATTAACTGCAGGAATGGCAGGATTTGGAGTATCCCTTGGATTCCCTTTTGCTTTATTTGCCATGTTTCCCAACATGATCAAAGCCCTACCAAAATCGGGAGGTTGGCTCAATACAACAAAAGTAATTTTAGGATTCTTAGAATTGGCTCTGGCATTTAAGTTTTTGTCGAATGCAGATTTAGTTGCACACTGGAACCTTTTAAAAATTGAACCATTCTTACTTCTTTGGATCTTAATTTTTACTGGATTGGCCTTGTACTTATTTGGTAAAATAAAATTTCCTCACGACACACCCATTAAAAAAATAGCATTTTCAAGAATCATAGGAGGTGTTTTAGTAGCCTCTTTTGTTATTTATTTAGCTTCTGGTTTTAGAGTAAACAAAGAGACAAATACGTTTACTCCTTTAACTTTGTTAAGTGGATTGGCACCCCCAGTAGGTTATAGTTTTCTGTATCCTAATGATTGTCCGAATAATTTAGATTGTTTTAAAGATTTAAAATTAGGAATCGAATATGCTAAAAAAGTCAACAAACCCATACTCTTAGATTTTACAGGGTATGCCTGTGTAAATTGTAGAAAAATGGAAGAACATGTTTGGCCACTTCCAAAAATTGATAGGTATTTAAGAAACGAGGTTGTTTTAATTTCGCTCTATGTAGATGACAAAAAAATATTGCCAGTCAAAGAACAAATTCTGGTAAATCGATCCAAAGGAGGAACTAGGAGATTAAAAAATTATGGACATAAATGGGCAAATTTCCAAACCGAATTTTTTAAAATTAATTCACAACCCTATTATGTTTTATTAAATTCTGATGGAACTAAAATATTAAATCAAGCTGTTGGGTATACACCAAACGAAAATGAATATGCGCAATTTTTAGAGTGCGGTTTAGAGGTCTTTAATCAGCCTGTTAAAGAATGATTTTTAAATGCCTACTTTTGGGAGGTAAAACGAATTTCATAAGATATGAGTTCCACAAATAAGAACACAGAAAAGTCTCCTCTAGAGCAATATTTTCAACAATTTAGAGAACATATTGTTGGGGTAGATCAAACCTTTCAATCTCCCTATGGAGTTCAAAAATTGATCTATTCAGATTGGACTGCAAGTGGAAGATTGTATGCTTCTATCGAAGAGAAAATGTTACATCAATTCGCACCTTTTATAGCGAATACACATACTGAAACCACTACTTCAGGAGCAGCCATGACACTTGCATATCATGAAGCTAGAAAAGTCATCAAGCGCCATGTTCATGCAAACTCGAATGATGTTTTAATTACAACAGGTTCAGGAATGACAGGTGCTGTCAATAAGTTTCAGCGAATACTAGGGTTAAAAGTTTCTGAAAATCTTAAAAATTATACTAAAATTCCAGACGATTTAAAACCCATTGTTTTTGTTAGTCATATGGAGCATCACTCCAATCAAACGTCCTGGTTAGAAACGATTGCAGATGTAGAGGTCGTTCCTAGTGATGCTCAAGGATTACTCTGTTTAAAAGAATTTGAAAGATGTATTCAAAAACACCAACACAGAAAAATAAAAATAGCATCCATTACCTCTTGTTCTAACGTTACAGGAATAAAAACCCCCTATCACAAGGTAGCAAAACTAATTCATAGGTATCATGGATTGTGTTTTGTTGATTTTGCATGTTGTGCACCTTATGTAGCCATTAATATGCATCCAGAGAATGAAGACGAATATTTAGACGCGATCTTTTTTTCTCCACATAAGTTTTTAGGCGGTCCGGGAAGTGCTGGAGTTTTGATTTTTAATAATAGTTTGTATAAAAACACGGTTCCTGATAATCCGGGAGGTGGAACGGTAAGTTATACAAATCCTTGGGGGCAACACGATTATTTTGATGATGTAGAAACAAGAGAAGATGGGGGTACACCAGGTTTTTTACAAACAATTAGAATAGCACTCGCTATTCAGTTAAAAGAAAAAATGGGGGTCCAAAACATCAAACAGAGAGAAGATGAAATAAATGCACTTGTATTTCAAACTTTAGAAGGATTGCCTGGTGTGAAAATTTTAGCACCAAATCATAAAGAACGATTGAGTATTTTTTCTTTTTATTTTGAAAAGTATCATTTTAATCTTGTCGTAAAATTACTAAACGATCGTTTTGGAATTCAAGCAAGAGGAGGTTGTTCTTGTGCGGGAACTTATGGGCATTTTTTATTAAATGTAGACCAAGACACCTCTAAGAGGATTAAAGATCAAATTTTACAAGGCTGTAATACTGAAAAACCAGGATGGGTTCGGTTGTCCTTTCACCCAACAATTACCTCAGAAGAATTGAAATTTATTTGTGATTCCTTAAAAGACTTGTCCGTACATATTGAAGAATGGTCCAAAGACTATCATTATGAGGCTACTAAAAATGATTATACCCATAAAACAGTGGTTCCAGTTGAGAAAAAATGGATAAAAGAATGGTTTGAAATTTAGAATTGTTTTTTTAATGCCTTTTTCATCCTATAATTTCATAAAACAAGCCTTGTATTTTATGTGATATTTATTAATCTGTCAATTCTTTTGTAAAAACATGAATATAATTTGTTTGTTTCAATATAATCTTTAGATTTGTTCTTCCAAACAAGAGAATTAATATGTTGAATATCAACTTTACACGTTTCTATTTTTACTTTTATTTTTACAATAAAAGCCGAGACTTTGTAGCATGTTGCTAAGAAACATTCACAAAATATAGAGTCTCGAATTAATTTCGAGACTTTTTTTTTGATATTTTTTTTAATTGATGAACAAAACAGTTGCCATACAAGGAGCAGAAGGCTCAAATCATCATAAAGTTGCTCGCGACTTTTATGGTTCAGAAATACATTTAAAAGAATGCATGTCTTTTGATGTCTTGGTAGATAGTTTATTAGACGGCTCTGCAGATCTTGGAGTGATGGCTTTAGAGAATACAATTGCAGGATCTATCATTCCAAATTATGCGCTAATTGATAAGTATAATTTACACATAATTGGTGAAGAATATTTACATATCCATCATCATTTAATGGGTTTGAACGGTCAGGAAATTAAGGATATTAAAGAGATATGGTCACACCCAATGGCGTTGTTGCAATGTAAAGAATTCTTTAAAAAACACCCACATATTAAGTTAGTAGAAGATGTGGATACTGCTGAGGTAGCCAAAAGAATTTCCAAAGAAAATTTAATAGGGATCGGAGCAATTGCTCCTAAAATTGCTGCAGAAATTTTTAATTTGAAAGTTATTGAAGACGAAATACAAACCATTAAAGACAATGCGACTCGGTTTGTTATAGTTCAAACACAAGAGCCAAACATTGGAATAGAAGAAATAAACAAAGCCTCTTTAAAATTTGAATTGAATCATAAAAGAGGGAGTTTGGCAGCTATTCTTAACGTCTTAAGTGATTGTAAAATGAATTTAACAAAAATACAATCGATTCCGGTGATAGAAACTCCGTGGAAATATTCTTTTTTTGTAGATGTAACTTTTGACAATTATAAAAACTTTGAAAAAGCGAAAGCGATTATAGCGATCATGGCAGAAGAATTTAAAGTATTAGGAACGTATAAAAACGGTAGAGAATAATGAAGGCAGCGAAAAGATTAGATACTGTTCAAGAATACTATTTTTCAACAAAATTAAGAGAAGTTGCACGTTTAGCAGCAGCAGGAAAACCCATTATTAATATGGGGATTGGATCTCCAGATTTACAGCCTCCTGTAAAAGTACTAGAAGCAATTCAAGGTAGTTTAATGGATGTAAATGCACATAAGTATCAATCATATCAGGGATTGCCCGAATTGAGAAATGCGATTTCTAATTTCTATAAAGATAAATTTAAGGTAATTGCGAATCCAGATGATGAAGTTTTACCCTTAATGGGAAGTAAAGAAGGGATCATGCATATTTCTATGGCGTTCCTAAATGAAGGAGATAAAGTGTTGATTCCAAATCCGGGATATCCTACCTATACTTCTGTGACCAAATTAGTAGGAGCAGTTCCTCTTTTTTATGATTTAAATGCCTCGAATAATTGGCAACCAAATTTTGAGGAATTAGAACAACAAAACTTAACAGATGTAAAAATCATGTGGGTTAATTATCCTCACATGCCAACAGGAACAAAAGCCTTAAAAGAAACTTTTAAAAAGTTAATAGCATTTGGGAACAAGCATCAGATTTTAATCATCAATGACAATCCTTACAGTTTTATTTTAAATGATACTCCAATGAGTATTCTAGAGGTGGAAGGAGCAAAAGAGATTGCTTTAGAGTTAAACTCTCTCAGTAAGACTTTTAATATGGCAGGTTGGAGAGTTGGAATGCTTTTAGGAAATGCGACTCATATTAAGGAAGTTTTAAAAGTAAAAAGTAATATGGATTCTGGGATGTTTTATGGGATTCAAAAAGGAGCTATACAGGCGTTACAGTTATCAGATGATTGGTTTTTAGACCAAAATAAAATATACCAAGAACGTAGAGATTTAATTTGGCAGTTGGCAGATCAATTAGACTGTACATATGATAGGAGTTCAACAGGATTATTTGTTTGGGCAAAGATTCCAAAGGGAAAAAAAGCGACAGAAGTTACTGATGCAATTTTATATGATAAGGATATATTTATAACTCCGGGAACTGTTTTTGGGAGTCAAGGTGAAGGGTATATTCGTTTTTCATTGTGCGTAACTTCAGCGATAATTAAAAAAGCAATATCAAGAATATGAAAAATATCTACATGATTGGTGTTGGTTTAATTGGAGGTAGTTTTGCTATTGACATTAAAAAGAAGTATCCAACAGTTGTAGTTCACGGAATTAGTCGAAAAGACGAAACATTAAACAAAGCATTAGAATTAAATCTAATTGATAAAAAGGCAACTTTAGACGATTTAATTAATGCAGACATGGTCATTGTTTCTATTCCTGTAGATGCTACTGTGAAATTATTACCAACTATTTTAGATAAAATAGCTGAGACTACTTTGGTAGTAGATGCAGGATCTACAAAAGAAGCAATTTGTAAGGCGGTTGAACATCATCCAAAAAGAAGAAATTTTTTGGCTTGCCATCCAATTGCAGGAACAGAAAAGTCTGGACCAACAGCAGCGATTTCTGGCTTATACGTTGGAAAAACAAATATTATTTGTGAAGTAGAAAAGACAACTTTTAAGTTGCAAGAAAAAGCATTACAGCTTTTTACAGACATTGGAATGCGTATTCGGTACATGGATGCTGTTTCTCATGACAAACATATTGCGTATGTTTCGCACTTATCTCACATTAGTGCCTTTATGTTAGGTAAAACAGTAATTAATAAAGAAAAAAATGAACGCGATATTTTTGATATGGCAGGTTCCGGTTTTGCATCCACTGTTCGTTTGGCAAAGAGTTCGCCAGCAATGTGGACACCAATTTTTAAACAGAATAAAGATAATGTTATAGAAACATTAGAAGAATACATCAATAATTTACAACATTTTAAAGAGTTGATGCAACAAGATAATTTCTCTGAAATTTTTAACGAAATGGAGAACACAAATTATATAAAACAAATTTTAAACGGCATAAAATAAAAGCCACAACAAGTAGAAAAATGAAGAATACAAAAGAATTAAGAACATGGTTGGATGATATGAATTTAGCACATCCACTAGTAATAGCAGGGCCTTGTAGTGCAGAAACCGAAGAACAGGTTTTAAAAATTGCACACGAATTAAAAGATTCTGATGTAAACTATTTTAGAGCGGGAATTTGGAAACCAAGAACAAGACCAGGAATGTTTGAAGGCGTTGGAGAAATTGGTTTAAGATGGTTGAAAAAAGTAAAAGAAGAAACAGGCATGAAAACCTGTACAGAAGTAGCAAATGCTGCCCATGTAAAATTAGCCATTGAGAATGATGTAGATTTATTATGGATTGGTGCACGTTCAACAGTATCCCCTTTTATTATGCAAGAAATTGCAGATGCTTTGCAAGGAACAGATAAAATTGTATTGGTAAAAAATCCGGTAAATCCAGATTTAGCTCTGTGGTTAGGTGGTATCGAAAGATTATACACTGCAGGAATTAAAAATTTAGGAGCAATTCACAGAGGGTTTTCTACCTATGAAAAAACCAATTACAGAAATACACCAGAATGGCAATTAGCCATTGAGTTTCAAAATAAATTTCCAGATTTACCATTAATTAACGATCCTTCGCACATTACAGGAAACAGAGAAATGATTCAAGATGTTTCTCAAACTGCGTTGGATTTAAATTTTGATGGTTTAATGATCGAAACTCATTTTGATCCAGCAAATGCTTGGTCTGATGCTGCACAACAAGTTACACCAACAAAGTTGAAGCAAATTATGGAAGATTTAAAAATTAGAAAAGAAACCAATACAGAAGCAGATTACACAAAATCTTTAGACAATTTAAGAGCGCAAATTAATGTTGCTGATGCACAGTTGTTAGAGACTTTAGGAAAACGTATGAAAACTGCCGATCAAATAGGTGCTTTAAAGAAAGATAAAAACGTTGCTGTTTTGCAGTCTAAACGATGGAACGAAATTCTTGGAAACATGATTTTAGAAGGTGAAAGCAAAGGTTTAAGTGAAGAATTTGTATTGAAAATGTTCAAGGCAATTCACCAAGAATCGATCAATCATCAAGAAAAAGTAATTAACGGGTAGTAACAGACATAAATAACCTCCTAAAGGAAGTTATTTAAATGTGCTTTTTGAATTCATAGAGATCCTTCAGGTTTTAAAATCTGAAGGGTTTTTTTATAAATAATTTATCTAAAAAATAAAAACTACACTATGTCTATACAATCAAATAGTTTAAAATTTTAATTTGTGAATTCATGGCATTTTTTCATAATTCAATTTTAATTCTGCATCTTTGTATTAATGACAGGAATCGTATATAAATCTACTGGAAGTTGGTATCAAGTAAAATCTGAAGATGGTAAGTTTCATCAATGTAGAATTAAAGGTAAATTTCGAATTAAAGGAATTAAAAGTACCAATCCTGTTGCTGTAGGTGATCGGGTAATCTTCGACTTAGAAAAAAAAGGAGATGAAGAGACAGGTGTTATAAAAAAGATTTTAGATCGAGAGAACTTTATTGTCAGAAAATCTGTAAATCTTTCGAAACAAACACATATTATAGCCGCAAATATTGATCAGGTTTTTTTACTTATAACCATTAATAATCCACCAACATTTTCAACATTTATAGATCGTTTTTTAGTCGCTGCAAGAGCCTACAGAATTGATACTGTTCTGGTCTTTAATAAAATAGATTCTTATGCAATTGAGGAACGTGCAGAGGTTTTATACCTCAAGGATATTTATGAGGCCATAGGGTATAGATGTGTAGAGGTTTCTGCCACCCAACATAAAAATGTAAGCATTATTAAAGAGATAATGAAAGGGAAGACATCGATGTTTGTGGGGCATTCTGGTGTTGGAAAAACAACGTTAGTAAATGCAATTGATGCAACTTTAGATCTAAAAACCAAAGAAATTTCAGACCAACATCGTCAAGGAAAACATACCACAACATTTGCAGAAATGTTCGATTTAAATTTTAATGCACGAATTATAGACACACCAGGAATCAAAGGTTTTGGAGTTGTAGATATCGATAAGTATGAATTAGGAGACTATTTTCCTGAGTTTTTTGCCTTAAAACAAGATTGTAAATTCAATAACTGTATCCATACAAAAGAACCAAATTGTGCCATTAAGACAGCTTTAGAAGAAGAACGGGTTTCTTGGTCTCGCTATAAAAGTTATCTTCAAATTTTAGAAGGAGAAGATGAAACAGCACATTTTAGAACAGATATTTGGAACGAAGATCAAGATACTCAATAGCCTATGAGAATTGTTGTTCAAAGAGTAACAAAAGCAAGTGTTACGATACATGGAGATAAAGTTGCAAACATACAAGCAGGATTGCTGATTCTTTTGGGTATTGAGCATGATGATACAGAAGAAGATATTCATTGGTTGGTTAAAAAAGTTTCACATCTTCGTATCTTTAATGATGAGAATGGGGTGATGAATTTATCTATAATGGATCTCAATGCAGCTGCATTAGTAGTGAGTCAATTTACCCTACAAGCATCTACTAGAAAAGGAAGCAGGCCTAGTTATATAAAAGCAGCAAAACCTGAAGTAGCAATTCCTTTGTATCAACAATTTGTTACCTCTTTAGAAAACCAACTTGGTAAAAAAGTACCTACTGGAGTATTTGGTGCAGATATGAAAGTGGAGTTGTTAAATGATGGACCCGTGACCATTATTATAGATTCCAAAAGAAAAGAATAGCTTTTCTTTATCACCGACAATTGTTAAAATTATCAAAAAAAATACTTTTTTATTTTCCTTGGAAAATAAAAAACATATATTTGCCATGGAAAATAAATTTAAAATCAATATTAAAATGAAAAAAATAGTTTTATCAATACTTGTTGTCGCATCACTTTTAACAGCATGTAAAGGAGAGAAGAAAGAAAAAGTAGTAGTAAATGAAGCTGTAAAAGTTGAAACGAATATTGCTGAATTAAACAACGTAGATACTGCCGTTTCTGTGTTGACATGGAAAGGGAGTAAGCCTACAGGTTCACACAATGGGACCGTCGCTCTAAAAAGCGGAGGGATGTTGCTTGAAAAAGGAGTTTTAAAGGGAGGTGAGTTTGTCATAGATATGAGTACCATTACAAACCTTGACATGGCTGGAAGTGCTGGTGCAGCAAATATAGAAGGTCATTTAAAAGCGCCCGATTTTTTTGATATCGCTGTATATCCCACTTCTAAATTTGTGATTACCAAAGTAGAAGAAGCGGAAGGGAAATTAGCAGTAACAGGAAATCTTCAAATTAAAGATGTTACAAAGAGCATTACAATTCCTGCAATGATTGCTACAGAAGCTGGGGTCACTACTTTTAAGAGTGATGTTTTTAATGTGGATAGAGCAGATTTTAATGTAAAATATGGTTCCAAAAGATGGATTGAAGGACTAAAAGATAAATTTATTAACGACTTAATAGAAATGTCTTTTGTAGTCGTTCTCAGATAACTAATATTAATTTTAAACTATAAAAAATATGAATTCAACTAAAATCGATAGACCAACGTGTGGTTGTGGGAATACGTCAAACCCAGATGGATATTGCGACGGATCGCATTTAAGCAAATAGCTTGCTATCAAATGAAAGAATAATTTAAAAACCCAAAACAACTGTTTTGGGTTTTTTTATACCTGAATTTCAGTGGTATTTTTTACTTCTTCAATGGCAAAAGTACTATGCGTACTTCCAATATATTTAATAGCTGTTAGCTTTTTAACCATAAATTCTCGGTACTCATCCATATCTTTGACATACACTTTTAAGATATAATCGTATTCACCACTTACATGAAAACACTCAGAAACTTCCTCTAATTTTAAAACTTCTCTTTCAAAAGTAGTGACATAATCTTTCGAATGTTGCATCAGTTTGATATGACAAAAGACTAAAAAAGATTTTTCAATTTTATGCTTATCAATGATTGCTACATACTTTTGAATGACCTTTCCTTTTTCTAATTTTTTAATACGTTCATAAACAGCAGTAACCGATAGATTTAATTGCAAAGAAAGTTGTTTGGTAGTCTGCTTGCTGTCGTGTTGCAGCAAATTAAGAAGCTTTTTATCTGTAAAATCCAAGACCATATGTTTAAATTTTTCTAATAACTGATGCGATAACGTAATTATTTAGTTTATAAATCTAAAAATACACATTTTTTTAGATTTATAAACTGTATTTGTATCTTTTGATTGATAATTTTTCTTTTATATTGTTATTTTGTATTTATAAAATCAATATCTTATGAAATTCAAACCAGCAAATGCTCTTCAAGATCTACAACTTTTTGGTGAATTTGGAGGTGTAAATCCATCCATTTCAGATTCCTCTACCTATACATTTATGTCGGCAAAAACAATGTTAGACACTTTTGAAGGAAATGCAGCCGGTTGTTATTTATATTCACGTCATTCTACCCCAAGTAATTTATATTTAGGCGAAGCTTTAGCAGCTATGGAAGGAACAGAAACAGCCAATGTGTCTGCTTCAGGAATGGGTGCGATAACCCCTGTGCTATTGCAGTTAGTTGGTGCAGGAGAGCACATTGTTTCGAGCAGAACCATTTATGGAGGAACTTATGCGTTCTTAAAAAATTTCACACCAAGATTGGGAATTACAACCACATTTGTAGATATAACAAAATTAGATATTGTAGAAGCCGCCATCACAAAAAACACGAAAGTATTGTTTTGTGAGACTGTTAGCAATCCTTTGTTGGAAGTAGCAGACATCAGGGCTTTATCTGCTTTGGCGAAGAAATATAATTTAAAATTAGTGGTAGACAATACCTTTTCACCCTTGTCAATATCTCCAGCTACGTTGGGTGCAGATGTGGTATGTCACAGTCTTACAAAATTTATAAATGGGACTTCAGATGCTGTTGGAGGAGTCGCTTGTGGTACTAAAGAGTTTATCGATGATTTACGAAATGTAAATGACGGTGCAAGCATGTTGTTGGGGGCTACGATGGATAGTTTACGAGCAGCCTCTATTTTAAAAAATATGAGAACGCTTCCTATTAGAATGAAACAACATAGTAATAATGCTTCTTTTTTAGCGCATCAATTTGAAGCTGATGGAATAAAAACAGTCTATCCAGGGTTGGAGTCGCATCCTTCGCATCAATTATTTAAATCTATGATGAATACTGCCTATGGCTTTGGAGGGATGTTAACCATTGACGTTGGCTCTTTAGAGAAAGCGAATGCTCTAATGGAGTTAATGCAGCAAAAAAATATTGGGTATTTAGCGGTTAGTTTAGGCTTTTATAAAACGCTTTTTAGTGCGCCAGGAACTTCGACTTCCTCAGAAATTTCAGAAGACGAACAAAAAGAAATGGGATTAACAGACGGTTTAATTCGTTTTTCTATTGGCTTGGATGATGATATTGAGAGCACTTACGAACTCATGAAATCTTGTATGATAGCCTTGGGTATTTTGTAATGGAAGCTTCTTTTGTATTTGTTAATTTCTAGCAAATCAACCCCAGGAAATCAATTCTAGGATAGAGACTTAAACTCCTTTCAAACGAGTTATAAAATTAGTAAAATCTTCTTTTTTCGGAGCAGTCCCACTAAAAGGAAGTATATCCCATTGGTTGTCTTTATAAAAGAGCGTAAAATTAAAAACACTCGAATTTTGATCGGTAGGATTTAGCATTGGATATCGTAAATCTACGTATTTATATGTAGCTGTTTCTTTTTGTTTGGAGAGGTTATAATAGCCATTACTAAACCACGATAAGCGTTGTAAATTTTTGTCATTCATCTCTATCAGCGAGTGATTTTTATTCACACTAATAATATGTTCTGAAATGGATTTTTTATCTAACAAAGAATAAAAAGTCAGATGGTACTGAGTATCACTTTCTGCAACAGCATACCATAAAACAGTATTTAATATGGTGGGTTGTGCAGAGAAACGATTGTAAGCAATACCCGCCTTTTTAAATGATTTTTTAAAGACTGAATCCATATAGAGTTTATTTCCAACAGTAAAAAACAGATAGGCAGAACTTATATAAACTCCTGTTTTCAACCACCATGTTCTTTGTTGATGAGTTCTTTTGTAGCACATCATAATGATCAAACACAACAAAAATGGAATCGTGTAGAATGGATCTGCAACAGCAATTGTATTAAAAGCAACTCTGTAGTTAGAAAATGGAGCAAATAGTTGGGTGCCGTAAGGAGTAAAACAATCTAAAATTGGGTGTGTAAATATCGCTAAAAAGAAAAGCCACCTCCAATTCTGCAGTGTTGTTTTCCCCTTTCTCTTTCCAGTGTCATAGAGTCTGTACGTACTCCATCCAAATAAAAAAGCTCCTAAGAAAGCAAACAAAATAGAATGCATAAACCCTCGATGAAAAGCCATCGCTTGTATTTCATTGCTGTATAAAAACCGCCCAATAAAAACATCTAGATCTGGTATGGTACCTCCAATAGCTCCAAATAATAATGCTTTATTTCCAATTTTTTTACCCAGTACAACTTCTCCACAAGCAGCCCCTAAAATAATTTGAGTCAATGAATCCATGGGGGCAAAAATAAGCCATTCAATTTGATTTGCATAACCGTAGGTAAAAGCGTAACATTACATTCCAAATTTTTTACAATGCAAGCGAATAAAAATCAATCAGAAGTTAACATCGGAAATCAGCAAATAATTGATAACAAAGAGTTAAATATTTGGGAGGCTTTGTTTCCTGTTTTAGCGTTAGTTGCCATGTTAGCTTATAATGTTTTTGTTTTTGGAGATGATGCTTTGAGTGGTAGTAATCAGTTTGTTTTACTTTTAGGTGGCGCTGTTGCGGCGCTTGTGGGGTTTAGAAATAAAGTTTCTTATAAGGTGATGATTGATGAAGTTGCAGAAAACATAAAATCCACAGCTGGCGCAATTTTAATTCTTTTAATGGTCGGTGCTTTAGCAGGTACTTGGTTGATTAGTGGAATTATTCCAGCGATGATTTATTATGGGTTACAAGTCTTGAATCCTACAATATTTTTAGCGGCATGTTTGATAATTTGTGCTATTATTTCTATTGCAACGGGTAGTTCTTGGACAACTTCAGCAACCGTAGGTATTGCATTAATAGGTATTGGGGAAGCTCTTGGTATTTCTTTAGGAATGACAGCAGGTGCTGTTTTGTCTGGTGCTTATTTCGGTGATAAAATGTCGCCACTTTCAGATACGACCAATTTAGCACCAGCAATGGCGGGTGCTGATCTCTTTACGCATATAAAATATATGGCTTACACAACCGTGCCCACCATTATCATTACGTTAATCTTTTTTATCATTATAGGGTTTACACAAAATTCAAATGGCGAGGCAGATACTGTTGTTTTATTAGCCGATATAAACAAGGCGTTCACGATTACACCTTGGTTATTTTTAGTGCCAATAATTGTTATCTTTTTAATCATTAAGAAAACTCCACCATTAGTTGCATTGCTTGCAGGTACTATTTTAGGAAGTATTTTTGCATTAATTTTTCAACCAGAAGTTGTTGCACAAATTACGGGTACTAAAGAACTTACTTTTTCTTCTGCTTATAAAGGAATTATGCAAGCAATAACAGTTAAAACATCCGTAGCAACAGAAAATGCAGCACTAGCAGATTTATTTACAGCAGGCGGAATGTCTAAAATGTTAGGTACAATTTGGCTTATCTTATGCGCTATGGTTTTTGGAGGGATTATGGATGCAATTGGAGCATTAGCTAAAATTAGTACTTTTCTTTTAACGCTGTTTGATTCTATTTTCGGATTGTTTTCAAGTACAGTTTTTACTTGTATAGGATTAAATTTTACAGCATCAGACCAATACATGGCCATTGTAGTTCCAGGGAAAATGTATGTAAAAGCTTATGAAGATAAAGGTTTAGCGCCCGAAAACTTGAGTAGAACTTTAGAAGATTCAGGGACCGTAACCTCTGTGTTAATTCCTTGGAATACCTGCGGAGCTTATCATTCTGGAGTTTTAGGAGTTGCTGTTTTTGATTATGCTATTTATGCCATTTTTAACTGGTTAAGTCCTTTTATGACACTCATTTTTGCAGCTTTTAAAATCAAAATTAAGCAGTTAGCAACCAAGTAAAACAATTCTTTCTGTTCGCGTTTTAAGCCAAAATAAACCAGTAATTTTTAAAGTTTAACTGACTAAAAAAGTGCTGTTTTTTTGAATCCTTGTGTTTATAAAAACCTTAAATAAACCAGTTCCATACCAATCCAAAACGAATTGTAAAATCTCTGTACGGATAATTCGGAGCAGAAAAGTAATTTTTTTCTGTAAAATTAGAGGTAACATTGTCAATTTTAAAATACAAACGAGTTCTTCTTATTTGTGCATTAAAGAAAACATCTACGGAAGGAAAGCCGATCTCTTGGGTATTTTGGATAGTAAATTCAGCCAATAACGGATGGTAGGCATTTGCTTTGTATTTAGTGAAGTAGTTAAAAGTTGCACCAATATTTACTAACATTGGTTTGCCTTCAAACCAATAGTCTTCGTAATATAAGGTGTTTCTTGTTACGATCTCTGGAACACGAAAAACAGAACTTCCACTGCTTACATTTTGGAACATCAATGTATTGTCGAGTGCAAATTTTTTATATTTAAATTCTCGATTCGCTTTTACCTTTAAATACGTAATCTGATTCGAAAATTGTTGTGGCTGATTGTTTTCATCAAAATAAGTGTAGTTGTCTATATTGGTAAAATTAAGCGAGCTATTGATCCATTTAGAACGGATAGAAAAACCTAAGTCCCTTGTATTTATGGTACTAAAATTATTTTGCCAATTGTAATCATCAAATTTACTTTGATGGAGCAACTTATTGAAATTTGCAGATTTAGAACTGATCAATACCTGTCCTTTTAATTCAAACAACTCCTTTTTTTTATATAGTGCCTCCCCTTTAAGGTAATTACCAGATAAATTTCCGTTTCCTGGAGTTAGATTAGCGGTCGCATTCAACTGAAAATTTTTAATTTTAGCATTCCAATCAGCTCCAAAAGAAAGGGCATTTCCTTCCAATGTTGTTTTCGTAATATTGCTAGTGGTATTTAAAATAGTGTCGTACCCATAGGAGTAATTTATAAAATTTATTTTCGCTTTAAATTTACCTAAAACATATTTAGAATTGAACTCCAAATTTAATTCGTTGTTGGAAAAGGTTTGATTCGCTTCATTTTCAGATGCACCAGTTGAAGAAACATTTCCTAAAAATGGAGAATTTGTAGGCTGAGAAAAACGGTAAGATTTCTTTTCGTTGGTAAAAACATGGCCTATTTTTAAATTACTAAAATCCTTTTTGTTCACGGTATCTTTACTAGACAATAACTTATAACTGTGGTCTAGATAAATTCTATTGCCATTAAATTGATTTTCAGCATCATTTAAATTCACATCTAATCTTGCTCTTGTCGTATAGTTTTCGCCATTACTTTTGAATTTTTCAATTTCACTTTCTGGAAGCCCGCCACTTTCTTGATTAAAGAAATCTTGCCTTGTTAAGTGTCCACGAATTTCATATTGATTTTCTTTGGTTCTATAATGAAAAGCCCCTCTAAAATTACCATTACTTGCCAGAGATCTCCTATAGGCGCCCAGAGACCTTAAGCCTTTGTATGAAAGCGAAACATTTAATCTTCTTGAAAAATTTACTGTAAAAATGGCATCTAAGACTTGCCCTTGTTGCAACCCTGTTCTGTAGGTAATTTGTGTGGTTGGCGTAGGAACTTCATAATATTTTATTTCGTCAATATCTAAGTAGCTAAATTGTTTTGCGGTAAAACCAATATCTGGAAATAATTTAAGGTTGCTAAAATCATAGCCAAGGTTTGTAAAAGTTTGACCCTGATTATGAAAGCTTAATAATTCAAAATTATCGGTTCTTAAATAATTAAATGCATAGTCTTTTTGAATGGTTAGTGTTGTGTCTACAAACGTCGTATCTCGCTTATGAGAAAAAATTTTATAATCTGTGTATGTTGTTTTACCAGATAATTTTACAGAGACTTCTCCTGAATTAGTATTTGTATTTTCTTGAGTATTACCTCCTGAATTAAAACCATTAAGTTTTTGACCCAATTTCATAGGTCTTTGAGAAAACAATGCGTTTGCTATAAAGAAGGTAAGTAGTAATGAGAAAAATAATGATTTATTCATAGTTAGTCGCTTCAATCGCAAATGTAAAATAATAAAACGAAAATAATTGTTAATAATTATCATGATAAACAGGAATTACAGCATGGTTCTTAAAACATCATTCTAGATTTTTAAAAAAGAGCGCATTACTAAAGAAGCAGTAATCTAAAATTTTTTTTCTTTTCTTTGTAACATGTTGGCATCTAATTATAGTGGTTTTTCTTTAGAAGCAGGAACAGATGAGGCCGGAAGAGGCTGTCTTTCTGGTCCTGTTGTTGCCGCAGCCGTTATTTTACCCATAGATTTTACCCATCCCTTTTTAAATGATTCAAAGCAATTGTCTGAAAAAAAAAGAGCTCAATTAAGACCCTTTATTGAAGAAAATGCCCTTGCTTTTGCGGTTTCTTTTGTTTGGCAAGATGAAGTAGATAAAATCAATGTTTTACAAGCCTCAATTACAGGCATGCATCGTTCAATAGAAATGCTTCAGATAGAACCAGAATACATTATCGTTGATGGTAATAAATTCAATAGTTACAGAGATATTCCCCATAAAACCATTGTCAAAGGGGATGCAAAATACCTGAGTATAGCAGCGGCATCCGTATTGGCAAAAACCTACAGAGATGAATACATGGAAAAAATTCACAAAGAGTTTCCTATGTATAATTGGAAAAAAAATAAAGGGTATCCTACCAAAGAACATCGAAATGGAATTCGTAAATTTGGTATCACAAAGTACCACAGAAAAACCTTTAAATTATTGCCAGAGCAATTAACGTTAGAATTATAATCATTTTCTTAAAATCATCCTCAAACTTTTTCTATTTTTACCCTTCCAATTTTAGATAATGATCAAAAAAGCTACCGCAGAAATCACCAAATGTATATTACACAAAGTTGCTAATAAATTTAACAGTGGACAGAATGTTTTTTCAGAAGATTTAATTCGTTTCGATCAAGAAAGTTATGATTTGATGAAAAGTTTTTTATTAAAGCCTTTCACAAGTCTTTCACAAAGTTATCGATTTTCTCATCATGCAGACGTTCGCTTAAATGAATTGAATAATTATGCGTCTGAAATTTTTAAAGAAGAAGGTGTTTTTATAGAGTATTCTAAAAATATTGTAAACCATTTGTACGAGCAGTCTAGTTCTGCACAAATAAAAACAGGAGATGTATTAGTTGTTCTCCTAGAAGGATTAGAATTTAATGGTGTCTTAACAGAAGCAGTAGGCGTTTTTAAAATTGAAAATAAAGTTGATTTTTTTCAAACCTATTTAGACGAGAATGAAAACTTCGATATTGTTGTTCAAAAAGGAATTTCCACCAAAAAAATTGACAAAGGTTGTTTGATTCTAAATACAACAGATACACAGGGTACTGTTGTTCTTTCAATAGATAATAATAATTATGATGCTCAATATTGGATCAAAAACTTTTTATCTATTACGTTAGCAGACGATTATAATTCGCATACTCAAAATTATCTAGAGTTGTGTAAAGATTTTTCTGAAGAGGTCATAAAACCTGAACTAGGAATGCATGAACAAGGAAATTTTTTAGCAAACACAGTAGATTATTTTAAAGAAAATGAAGCAGTCGATTATGCCGATTTCAAAGACGAAGTCTTCGCGGAAGAGAAACACAAAGCGTTGTTTGACGATTATAAAAAGCACTTTGAAACCTTAAATGATGTCTTAATTAGAAATAATTTTGATGTTTCTGGAGTGGTTCTAAAGAAAGAGAAAAAAAAGTTTAAAACGGAGATTAAGCTAGATACAAATCTCAGTATAAAATTAGACGTAGATGCACCAGAAGCGGCTTCAGAATATTTAGAAAGAGGATACGATGAAGAGAAAAAAATGAAATATTATAAGGTGTACTTTAATGAAGAAAAATAATAAGCTTCACATGTACTGAAAGATTCGCTGTTATAAAACGATGAATTTTTTAACCTCAAAAAGTGTTTTAAAATGAGTCAATATTTTTTTCTTTACTTCTTCTAAGTCTATTTTTTTATTCAATTCAGCCTCCATAGAAGTCACTGCTTTTCCTTTAATTCCGCACGGGATAATATGGTCAAAATAGCCTAAATTAACATTTACATTCAGGGCAAATCCGTGCATGGTTACCCAACGAGAGGAACGAATTCCAAGTGCACAAATCTTCCGAGCAAAAGGCGAACCAACATCGAGCCACACACCTGTTTCACCTTCACTTCTTGCTCCTTTTAGACCATATTCAGCAAGGGTCAAAATAATAGCCTCCTCTAATAAACGCAAGTATTTATGAATGTCTGTAAAGAAGTTTTCTAAATCTAAAATGGGATATCCAACAATTTGACCAGGGCCATGATAAGTAATGTCTCCACCACGATTTATTTTATAAAAAGTAGCTCCTTTTTCTTCAAGCTGTTTTTCAGTAAGCAATAAATTACTTAGATCACCACTCTTTCCCAATGTATATACATGAGGGTGTTCCACAAATAAAAAATGATTTTTAGTAGTTACTTGGAAATTGCTTTTTCTATTGTTTATTTTTGTGTCAACAATTTCCTGAAGTAAATTGGTTTGATAGTCCCAAGTTTCTTTATAATCTTTTATATTTAAGTCTTTTAAAAGGATCTCTTTGTTCATAAGAAGCATGCTGTAAAGGTAATTATTTTCATTATATTTACTAAAAAATAATTTAAAAATCATACTATGAAAACTTATCCCCTAGTTTTTATTTTTATTCTTTTCATGATACCTTTCGAAGGAATTAATGCACAAGATTTTTTTAGGAAACTCGATAAAAATAAAATTATTACCCAACAGAACAACCCCCGTCAAGTTAAGAATTTGCCATCAGAATACGAGTTAATGTCTTTTGATATAGATCGTTTTAACAACTTCGTAAGTTCACAAATCAACCCTAAAAAACGACTCATAAAGTTACCGAATTCAACTGGAAGTCTTTCACTATTTTTATTAGAAGAATCCTCAAATTTTGAGACAAAATTAGCTCAAAAGTTTCCAATGATAAAGTCCTATTCTGCGCAAGGAATCGACGATCCAACCTCCGTTGCAAAGATAAGTATTGGGTTGGATGGTTTTCATGCAGTTATTTTTTCTGGGCAGGAAGAAACCTACTACATACATCCTTATTCAAAAGATAGTAAAACTTTAATGGTGTATAAGAAACCCCATTTAGTGCCAGATAAAGACGATTTCACCTGTCAAGTTGAAGCGTTTAGGAGTAAAAGTGTAGCTCAAGAAAATAGCATACAAAACGTGAATGACGGAAAATTACGAACATTTCGTTTGGCACTTGCTTGCACCGGAGAGTATGCGCAATTTCATTTGACAAATCAAAATATAGTATTTACAGCTACAGAAGAAGAAAAAAAAGCAGCTGTTTTATCAGCGATGAATACCACAATGACTCGCGTAAATGGTGTTTTTGAAAGAGATTTGGCTGTAAAAATGGTCCTTGTTGGAGAGAATGACAAAATTATTTTTTTAGATGCATCTACTGATGAATTGTCAAATTCTGATCCAGGTGATTTAATTGCTGAAAGTCAAACAGTCTGTGATACTAAGATTGGTTCCGATAATTATGATATTGGACATACTTTTAGTACCGGAGGAGGAGGCCTTGCTGGTTTGGGAGTGGTTTGTATTCAGGGGCAAAAGGCAAGAGGGATTACGGGAAGTACTTCGCCTATAGGAGATGCTTATGATATCGATTATGTGGCACATGAAATCGGGCATCAATTTGGAGCGAACCATACTCAGAATAATGATTGTCAAAGAAATACATCAACAGCAGTAGAGCCTGGAAGTGCTTCTACCATCATGGGATATGCGGGTATTTGTTCGCCTAATGTTCAACCGAAAAGTGATACTTATTTTCATGCAGTCAGTATTGCAGAAATGTCGAGTACGATACAAGTTTCTGCACAATGTTCAAGTGTAACAGATGCTGGTAATAATGTTCCAACTGCAAATGCAGGAGCAAATTTCAGCATTCCAGCAGGGACTCCATTTGTTTTAAGAGGAATTGCAACAGATGCAGACGGTGTCTCCAGCCTAACATATGCTTGGGAACAGACAGACAATCAAACTGCAACAATGCCGCCGGTAGCAACAAATTTAGTAGGTCCACTATTTAGGTCTTTACTACCATCTTCCTCTCCAAATAGATACATGCCAGCTCTAGCAACTGTTGTTGGAGGAGCTACTTCTTCAACTTGGGAAGTATTGCCCACTGTAGCAAGGGATTTAAATTTTTCTTTTTTAGTAAGAGATAACAATAATGGAGGAGGTAGTAGCGCTAGAGACGATATGAAAGTTTCTGTTACAAATGCAGCTCCTTTTACAGTTACATTACCTAATTCAGCTATTAATTGGGATGCAGGGACTACCCAAACAATTACATGGAATAAAGGAACGACAGATGTTCTTCCTATCAATTGTCAAAATGTAACTATTAGATTATCTATAGATGGGGGGATTACTTTTCCGATTACTTTGAAAGAAAATACTCCGAACGATGGTTCAGAGGCGATAGTTATTCCGAATACTCCCTCTGCTACTTCCAGAATTATGGTGGAAGCAGCAGATCATATTTTTTATAATGTAAATTCCACAAACTTTACCATCAACTCATCAACACCAACTTATATAATTACCAATTTAAATGATGTGCAATCTGTCTGTTATTCAGAAAATGAATCGATAAGTTATGTGTTAAATTTTGATTTCATTAATGGTTTTTCAGAGTCAGTGTCCTTGTCAGCATCTGGTTTTCCGGAAGGAGCTTCCGTAATATTTGATCCAACAACAATAAGCGCAGATGGAAATGTTACGATGACAATTTCTAATTTAAACGAAGCTTCCGCTCAAATGTATACAATGAATGTTAGCGGTAGTTCAAGTGTAAATAAGCAAATAGATGTTCAATTAAATGTGAGGAATTCGATATTTACAAGTTCAAATTTAACGCTTCCTGTAAATGGCGCTTCAGAGATTGGTTTGTCTCCAGAATTAAAATGGGATTCAGATATAAATGCTGCAAATTATGATGTAGAAGTAGCTTCAGATAGTAATTTTACAAATATAGTTTCAAGTGGCAATGTCGCTACAAATTTTTATTCAGTTTCAGGTCTTACCGGAAATACAACATACTACTGGAGAATAAAGCCCAAAAATAGTTGTGGAGAAGGGGCGTATTCAGATGCGTTTAATTTTAAAACACTTATACCATCTTATTGTTTGTCAACTTTTACAGATGAGGTGTCAGGTTCAGAACATCTAACAAATGTTACTTTCAATTCGATTAACAATGATTCTGAAAATGATCTGATAGACGGTTATGAAGATTTTACATCGATCAGTACCACTATAAAGAGAGGAAGTAGTTACCAATTTAGTGTTGTTTTTGATACAGCTGGATATCAAGATAATTGTACTGTTTTTATAGATTGGAATCAGGATTATGTATTTGATATTATAACAGAAAAGTATGATTTAGGAACTGGTTACGATGATATAAGTACAAAAACTCTTGATATTACTGTGCCCAATGATGCGCAACTAGGTGCGACAAGAATGAGAGTTGTGCTTGAATATACAGATTCTTCATCTAACGGAGGGGGAGCTTGTGATGCAGATCATAATTTTGAATGGGGCGAAACAGAGGACTATACGGTAATTATAGAAGATTCAACAGCATCTTTTATCGATGAGCCCTTTGGTAATTTTATGCTATTTCCAAATCCAACAAAAGGAGAATTTACATTAACTCTAAATCTAGATACTACAGATGACCTTTTACTCCAGTTATTTGACCTTAGAGGAAGATTAATAGATGAAAAAAAATACCACTCTACGATTTCAAATTTTACTGAAAGAATCTTTTTTGAGAAGACTTCTGCTGGTTTGTATTTCTTGAAAGTAATTAATGGAGATAAACAAACAACAAGAAAATTAATTATAAAATAAGAATTCTATAAGAGATAAAAAGCCTCATCCATACTATTTGGATGAGGCTTTTTTAAATGTATTATTTTTAGTTAACCTAAGAAAGGATATTTGTAGTCTGTTGGTGAGACAAAAGTTTCTTTTATCAGTCTAACAGAAGTCCATCGTAATAGGTTTTGAGCAGAACCCGCTTTGTCATTTGTTCCCGAAGATCTCGCACCTCCAAAAGGTTGTTGACCAACAACTGCCCCTGTTGGTTTGTCGTTAATGTAGAAGTTTCCTGCTGCGTTTTCTAGGATTTTAGAAGCCTTTTCTACAATGTATCTATCTGTAGAGAAAACAGCTCCTGTAAGTGCAAATTCAGTAGATTCATCTACCAATTTTAAAGATGCTTCCCATGCGGCATCTTCGTATACGTATACCGTCATTACTGGACCAAATAATTCAGCCGTCATTGTTGCATATGTGGGTGATTTTGTCAAAATTACCGTAGGTTCAATAAAATAACCTACAGATTTATCATGATTTCCACCAACAATAATTTCCACCTCTTTGTCTGCTTTAGCAGCATCAATATAACTGGCAATTTTATCAAAAGAGCCCTCGTGAATTACTGCATTTACAAAATTTGAGGGATCTTCTGGGGATCCCATTTTAATTTCTTTCGTTTGTGCGATTACGTGTTTTTTTACGGCTTCCCACAATGATTGAGGAATATAGGCTCTAGAGGCTGCAGAGCATTTTTGGCCCTGGTATTCAAAAGATCCCCTTACAATAGCCGTTGCAACTTGTAAAGGATTTGAAGAGTTGTGCGCCCAGATAAAATCTTTTCCTCCTGTTTCTCCAACAATTCTTGGATATGTTTTGTAATGGTGTATGTTATTCCCTATCTGTTTCCATAAATTTTTGAAAACATGTGTAGAACCCGTAAAGTGCAATCCAGAGAAATCTCGAGAAGCTAAAACGGTATCAGAAATCATCACAGGATCCCCATAAACTACGTTAATTACTCCATCTGGTAATCCAGCTTCCTTAAACAAATCTACAATAACTTGTGCAGAATATGCTTGATGATCAGAAGGTTTCCAAACAACAACATTACCCATTAAAGCAGCGGCCGCAGGTAGATTTGCAGCAATAGAGGTGAAATTAAAAGGCGAAATTGCATATACAAACCCTTCTAAAGGTCTGTATTCAACTCTATTCCAAATCCCTGGTGATGAGGCTGGCTGATCTTTAAAAATATCAGTCATATAGGATACGTTAAATCGAAAAAAGTCAATCATTTCACAAGAAGCATCTATTTCTGCTTGATGAACATTTTTAGATTGCGCAATCATGGTTGCGGCATTCATTTTTGCTCTGTAAGGTCCTGCTAGTAATTCGGCAGCTTTTAAGAAAATAGAAGCACGTTCCATCCAACTTACACTAGACCAAGCCTCTCTTGCTGCTAACGCAGTAGAAATTGCAGTATCTATATGAGATTTATCTGCAATATGATATTGACCAACAATGTGTTTGTGATCATGAGGAGGTGTGATGTTTTTGGTGTTTCCTGTTCTTATTTCTTTCCCATTTATATGCATAGGTATGTCAATGTTTTGTTCAAACATTGTTTTATAAGTAGCTAATAATTCCTCTCTTTCTGGAGAGCCCGGAGCATACCCTTTTACAGGTTCATTGACTGCTTTAGGAACGTTAAAAAATCCTCTTGCCATTCGTGTTTTATTTATCAATTAATATTTCGTGATTCAAAGTTACAATTTTTGTTTCAATAAATTTAATGGAGTTTTAATGTATTTTATTGTAGGAAATTCAATAATAGTAATATAAATTAAAGCTTATCGTAAATAATAAAAAAATAGCGGTAAACAATTCTTTTTCATTGGAAGTCATTCCTTTACTCTTTAACGATTTTGAAGATGACATCTCTTTTTAGTTTGACAAAAGCGGGTTGGCAAGTTGAAAAGTTGGAATGATTACTTTAAATTGTTCAAATGTATTTAGGTTTATCATGGTATAAAACCCTTTCATTGCTCCGATGTTAGACTCTAAAAAGCAACCAGAATTATAAGTGTAGGTTTCCTCTGGTTTTAAAATAGGTGTTTGACCAACAACTCCCTCACCACTTACTATTTCTATGTTATTCAGTGTATCGTAAATTTTCCAAAATCGATCCGTAAGTTTTACTGTTTCTGTAGAGGTATTTTCAATGCGAATCACATAGGAAAAAACATGGTAAACCTTAGAGTTCCTTTGATGGATGCCTTTGTATTTTGTGTTGACAGATATTTTAATTCCCTTTGTAACTTGATGTATCATTTTAGGACCTCTATTTTTATGTAAAAGTGATGATTAATTTTATAAACTTATCTATTTTGATCAAAAAAACCTGTTCCAATTCCGACTACTCGTTCAAAAAAACTTCCAAAAGGTTTGTAGTAAACGATGACGGTATATTCATTTTCAGTTTCGTAAAAAGAGCCATTTACATCATTGGTGTTGATGTTGCCGTTTGTTTCTTTTGTTGCAAATGTATAGTTGTAAAAGCCTTGTTTTAATAGAATATTTGCCTTGTACGCCCTCTCTTCTGGATCAAAATACATTTTATTTTCATCTGTAATTTTAAAATCATTAAAAGCACCGTAAACATACACCTCCCTTTCGGAAAAAGCCTCCTCGACAGACAATGTGAAATGTATCATAGCATAATCGGCCTCTGTTTTTGAGTCTTTTGCTTCTAGGGTTCTAATCACAAATTGCCCATTAATATCGGGGTTGTAGCTATATTTTCGAAAAGGGTTAAATTCAAAAGGATATAAATAATGATGAAAAATATCTTTTTTTATAATCTTCACCACATTTAAACTGTTGTTTCTGATCAATTTATTATCAAAGTTAAGGTATTCATTTCCTCCCCAAAAATTTGTTTTGTTGGTGTACGTGTAAGACAATTGATTTGGTCTAAAAAATGTAGGTTGTAAGTTGGTTATTTTTTCTTCCCAATTGTTGTTTTTTAAAATAACAACATGTACTTCTTGAGCTGGATTATTTATTTTAATTTTAGGATGATTTATAATAAATTCGATAGTTTGTTGGGTGTTTAGTGTTTTTGAATTTCTACTTCTCTCCACAGTTACTCCCAAAGTTGTTGAAGGTTCATACAACACAAATCGTCTTGTAAAAATAACATCATCGTCAGTATTTAAAATTGATAAAAGATAATTTCCACTTTTAGTGATTACTGTATTTATATTCGGTATTCTTACAGAATAATGGGTGTAATTTTGTAACGTATTAAATGAATTTGAAACATTGATAATCGTATTTTGATCAAAGCCGTCAATGAATTGACTTGAAGACAATCTGCTAGATTTCCAATCATGCGTCATGTGTTCAATTTTATATTGGTAGTCTTTACTATCTGCGTCTAAATCATCAAAAGATATTTCTAAGGGAGTACCCAATGGAACGATTGCAGAAAAATTGTTTTCTTGCAAGGGTCTGAGTTGAATAGATTTTATATTTTGCGAAAAAAAACTAGTTGAAATAAACAACAAACAAAGGACTAATTTTTGAGACATACTTTTCTTTTTTTCTATGTAAAAGTAATGATTTTTTTAGGAAGCAATTACGATGTGATCGATACAATTTTAGAGGAGATATGGTTTTCAGACCTCCTTTCAAATCAGCCACAAAAAAATCAATAAAAACAGTTATTTAGAATTGTTATAAATAATGACATTTACTCAAGATTACAGTTCAATTATATCTATCATAATTGACAAAAACCCTAAATTTGCATGATTTTTTTAGATAACTAACAATTCCATTTGCTATGTCAAAAGACATTCGTATTAAAAAAGGCTTAGATATTAAGCTTGTTGGCGGTGCAGAAAAAACAACCAAAGAGACTTCTTTGAGCAGTTTTTATGCGATACAGCCAGAAGATTTTCACGGAATTACACCAAAACTTGTCGCCAAAGAAGGAGCAGAAGTAAAAACGGGAGATACACTTTTCTATTCTAAAAGTGACGAACGTATTTTATTTCCAAGCCCTGTTTCTGGAAAAGTTGTAGAAGTGGTTCGTGGAGCAAGAAGAAAAGTATTAGCAATTAAAATAGCTGCAGATCCATCTCAAGAGTTCAAAGACTTTGGATCTAAAGAGGCTGCAAGCATGTCTTCAGAAGAAGTAAAGGATTATTTGCTTTCTGCGGGTTGTTGGCCTTTCATAAAGCAACGTCCTTATGATGTTGTTGCCAACCCAAACCATGCACCCAAAGCTATTTTCGTTTCTGCCTATGCAAGTGCTCCGTTGGCAGCAGATATAGATTATACATTGGCAGGTAAAGAAGCTGAATTACAAGCAGCATTTACTGCTGTTGGTAAGTTAACTGAAGGAAAAGTGCATGTTTCGATCGGAAAAAATGCAAATTCACCTTTCAGTGATATAAAAGGAATTGAACTTCATAAAGTTTCTGGTCCTCATCCAATTGGAAATGTTGGAACACAAATTGCACACATAGATCCTATTAATAAAGGAGAAGTTGTTTGGGTGATTTCTCCACAAGATTTGTTGGTGATTGGAGAATTGTTTTTAACAGGAAAGTTAAATTTCACAAGAACCGTTGCACTAACAGGATCTCAATTTAGCAAACCTCAATATGTAACAGCGATTGCTGGTGCTTTGATTGCTGATGTAACTGCTAGCAACTTGGTAAACGACAATACAAGAATTATTAGTGGCAATGTCCTTTCTGGAACGCAAGTAAAAGAAGAGGGCTTCTTAAGATACTATGACAATCAAATTACAGCCATCCCAGAAGGAGATGATTATGAGTTTTTTGGATGGAATAAACCTGTTTTTAATAAAATATCTACCTCAAGAGCATTGACTTTTTCTTGGTTAACTCCAAATAAAAAGTACGATTTAAATACAAATACAAACGGAGAACACAGAGCTTTTGTAGTTACGGGTTCTTATGAAAATGTATTTCCTTTAGACATGTATCCAATGCAATTATTAAAAGCATTTATGGTCAAAGATTTAGATGAAATGGAAGCTTTGGGCGGTTACGAAGTAGCGCCAGAAGATTTTGCACTAACAGAATTTATTTGTGTTTCTAAACAACCTCACCAACAAATAATTCGTGAAGGTTTAGATTTAATGAGAGAAGAATTAGGATAAGGTTATGAGCTTAAAACAAAATTTACATAATTTAAAAGAAAAGTATAAAGGAACCAAAATGGCCCCTGCATTCAATGCAATCCATACCTTTTTATACTTGCCAAACGAAGTAACTCACGGAGGAACTCATATCAAAGCAGCAGACGATTTAAAGCGTACCATGAACATTGTAATCATGGCGTTAGTTCCTTGCTTGTTGTTTGGAATGTTCAATGCAGGATATCAACATTATGCAGCGATAGACGGTTCTATAAGAGCCAATGTACTTGCAAATTTCTTTACGTTTGATAATTTTTGGATTGGAATTATAAAAGTATTGCCATTGGTGATTGTTTCTTATGGAGTCGGTCTTATTGTCGAATTTATCTTCGCAGTTATCAAAGGGCACGAAGTAGAAGAAGGATATTTAGTTACCGGAATGCTAGTTCCATTAATTGTGCCTATTGACACTCCGTTATGGATGTTAGCTGTTGCAGTAATTTTTGGAGTCGTAATTGGTAAAGAAGTATTTGGGGGAACAGGAATGAATATCCTAAATCCCGCTTTAACCATCAGAGCCTTTTTATTCTTTGCCTATCCAACTTGGATGTCTGGAGATAAAGTTTGGGTATACGATGCTGTGAATAGAACTGGAACTGCAGATGCTATTTCTGGAGAAACAATATTAGGAAGTTATGCACAAAATCAAGAAGTAATTTATTCCAACTGGGATAAATTTGCAGGTTTCATACCGGGTTCTGTAGGAGAAACTTCAACGCTGCTGATTTTATTAGGAGCTGCCATCTTAGTTTTTACAAAAATTGGAAGCTGGAGAATTATTCTTTCAACATTTTTAGGAGCCGCTGCAATGGGAATCATTTTTAACCAGATTGTAGCCGCAGATATCATTACAGAATCCAGCAAATTTTATGGCTTGATGAACACTGTTTGGTGGGAACACTTAATGATTGGAGGCCTTGCTTTTGGAGCTGTTTTTATGGCAACAGATCCCGTTACCGGTTCACAAACTAACAAAGGGAAATGGATCTATGGTTTCTTGATTGGATTTATTTCTATCATGATTCGTGTATTCAACCCGGCCTATCCAGAAGGAGTCTTCTTAGCAATCCTATTAATGAATGTATTTGCGCCAACAATAGATCACTATGTGGTACAAGGAAATGTAAAGAAAAGATTAACACGAACGAACGTTAAAACTGCCTAATTATGAGTAAGAGAACAGATAGTAATAGTTATACAATGACTTTCGCCGTAATTATGGTGTTGGTAGTTGGTTCTTTGTTAGCTTTCTTAGCATCGTCTTTAAAGCCTTCTATCAAAGAAAATGAACGCATCGAAAAGCAACAAAATATTTTGTACGCAATGGGTGTGAACGAAAATGATGAGTCTAGTGCAAATTTTGTTTCGACCTCAGTTGCCGGAGATGAATTTCAGAAGTACATCAAAAAACAATTAGTCATCGAAGGAGACAAAATTTCTGAAAGCGAAGATGCATATCTAATAGATGTAAAAAAGCAACAAGCAAATGCTAAAAATGGTAAAGTTAGGAAGTTGCCTTTATTTGTTGGAGAGAAAGAGGGTAAAACCTTTTATGTAGCCCCAATAAGAGGGAAAGGATTGTGGGATGCTATTTGGGGATATATTTCTATGGATGAAAATATGATTGTTCAAGGTGCCTATTTTGATCATAAGGGAGAAACTCCTGGATTGGGAGCGAACATCAAACAACGCTATTTTATGGACGATTTTATCGGAGAGCATTTAATGTCCGATGCAGGTGTTTTTAAAGGAATACGAGTTGCCAAAGGAAACAATGATCCTAAGAATGAAGAGAAAACAGATTATGAAGTAGATGCAATTGCGGGTGCAACCATTACCGGCGATGGTGTTTCTGCAATGATCAAATCTGATTTAAAATTATATGTACCTTATTTTAAATCATTAAAAAAATAATTTATGGGACTTTTATCAAAAAAAGACGCAGCATTAATTACAGATCCATTAGCGGATAACAATCCAATTACCATTCAAGTATTAGGGATTTGTTCTGCATTGGCAATTACAGCAGAATTGAAAGCTTCTATTGTAATGGCAGTTTCTGTTTTGTTTGTATTAGGTTTAGGAAATGTGGTGATTTCACTTATGAGAAATATCATCCCTTCAAAAATTAGAATTATCGTTCAACTAATCGTGGTAGCAACCTTGGTAATTATAGTAGATCTAGTACTAAAAGCTTTTGCTTATGAATTGAGCAAAACCCTTTCTGTTTTTGTTGGATTGATCATCACCAACTGTATTATCATGGGACGATTTGAAGCCTTTGCTTTAGGAAACGGACCTTGGAAATCTTTTCTAGATGGTGTTGGAAATTCTTTAGGATATGGTGTCATTTTAATCGCTGTTGGTTTCTTTAGAGAACTGTTAGGATCTGGAACCCTACTAGGGTATAAAGTTTTAGGAGATCCTATCGAAAAAACAGGATTGTATGCAATAGGTTACGAGAATAACGGATTTATGTTATTGTCACCAATGGCATTAATTGTAGTGGGAATTATCATTTGGATTCAACGCAGTAGAAATACTGCATTAATAGAAGAAAATTAAACGCGAAGCGTTTTTAACATATAGCACATGGAACATATAGAATTATTTTTCAAATCGATCTTTATAGACAACATGGTATTTGCAACCTTCCTAGGAATGTGTTCTTATCTTGCTGTTTCTAAAAAAGTAGCGACTGCAGTTGGTTTAGGAGCTGCTGTTATCTTTGTATTGGCAGTAACGGTACCGTTAAACTGGTTGTTAGATCAGTACATTCTTCAAGAGGGCGCATTGAGTTGGTTAGGCGAAGAATATGCAGCATACGATTTAAGCTTTTTATCCTTTATCATGTTTATTGCAACCATTGCAACCATGGTTCAGTTGGTAGAAATTATTGTCGAAAAATTTTCTCCTTCATTATACAATTCTTTAGGTATTTTCTTACCCTTAATTGCGGTGAACTGTGCTATTTTAGGAGGAAGCTTATTCATGCAATCTCGCGAAATTCCCTCTTTAGGACTAGCTCTTACCTATGGTATAGGATCAGGTATTGGATGGTTTTTAGCCATTTTAGCCATTGCTGCAATTCGTGAAAAAATTAGATATTCAAGTGTGCCACCTGCCTTAAGAGGTTTAGGAATAACCTTTATCATTACAGGTTTAATGGCCATTGGTTTTATGAGTTTTGGTGGAATGTTAACAGGAGGAGACGAAGAACAAAAAGAAACTCCAAAAGTGGAAGCTACCATTGAAAACAAAAAAGAAGAAAAACAAGACGCTAAAGAAATTATAGCCGATAATACAAAAACAAACAACCAGTAATATGATATTAGCAGCAGGTACTACAGGAACTGTATTAGCAACAGTAGCAGCTTTTTTAGCTATTGTATTGTTATTAGTTACCTTATTATTATTTGTAAAACAAAAATTATCTCCATCGGGTCCAGTGACCATCACAATCAACGGAGAAAAGAAAATTGAAGTTGGTTCTGGGAGTACTCTTTTAACCACTTTAGGAGATCAAAAAATATTTTTACCCTCAGCTTGTGGTGGTGGTGGTTCGTGTGTTCAATGCGAATGTCATGTGATCGACGGAGGAGGAGAAGCATTGCCAACAGAAACACCTCATTTTACAAAGAAAGAATTAAAGTCAGGAATACGTTTGGCATGTCAAGTAAAGGTAAAACAAGACATGAACATTACCATTCCAGAGGAAGTATTTGGAATCAAAAAATGGGATGCAACGGTGGTAAGAAATTACAATGTAGCTTCTTTCATTAAAGAGTTTGTAGTAGAAATTCCTCAAGATATGGGTTATAAAGCAGGGGGTTATATTCAAATTGAAATTCCACCATGTGAAGTTAAGTTTGCCGATATGGACATTACTGCACACCCTGAAGAGCACGACACTCCAGACAAATTTAAAGCTGAATGGGACAAATTTAAGTTGAGACCTTTGGTAATGAAAAATAGTGAAGTTATCGAAAGAGCATATTCAATGGCTTCTTACCCAGCAGAGGGAAGAGAGATCATGTTAAATGTTCGTATTGCTACCCCTCCTTTTGATAGAGCAAAAGGTGGATGGATGGATGTAAATCCAGGAGTTGCTTCTTCGTATATCTTTGGTTTAAAGAAAGGAGACAAATGTGTCATTTCAGGACCTTATGGTGAATTCTTCATCAACGAGTCTGAAGCAGAGATGTTGTATGTAGGTGGAGGAGCTGGTATGGCTCCAATGCGATCACATTTATACCATTTATTCAGAACTTTAAAAACAGGTAGAAAAGTAACCTATTGGTATGGAGGTCGTTCAAAAGCAGAATTATTTTATATTGAACACTTTAGAGCTTTAGAAAAAGATTTTCCAAATTTCAAATTTTATATTGCATTATCTGATCCTTTAGAGGTAGATAACTGGAAAGTTAAAAAAGATATCAATGATACAGAGGGTGACGGTTTTGTCGGTTTCATTCACAACAGTGTTATTGAAAACTACCTAAACCATCATGAATCACCTGAAGATTTAGAATTGTATTTCTGTGGGCCACCACTAATGAATAATGCGGTTCAGAAAATGGGTGAAGACTTTGGTATTGCAGACGAAAACATTCGTTTTGACGATTTTGGAGGCTAGTCGCATAGCGATTATAACTAAATTGTCATACTGAACTTGTTTCAGAATCAGATTAAGTATAGATAAAACCGACACAGCTTGTGTCGGTTTTTTTAATGTATTTAATTTAGTAGTTTCGTAATAAAAATTAATTGTAATGAACCTGATCAATTTTCTTCTTGTTTTTATAAGCTTTCTACAAGCAAGTGGTTTTGTATTGTATTTTTTTCAAGATAAATTTATTTTTATCAATGGAAAAAAATTATCTAAAAGTGAACCCTATCAGTTTGCACATACATTTGAGGAAGTTTTTATTAAAACACCTGATAATAATGAGATCAATGCACTTCATTTTAAACAGGTTCAATCCAAAAGAGTTGTCTTATTTTGTCACGGAAATTATGGAAATTTGTTAAAATGGGGGCATCGGGTAGCGTATCTCTTAGCATACAATTACGATGTATTGGTTTTTGATTATAGAAGCTATGGGAAAAGTACTGGAAATTTTAATGAAGAAGCAATGTATACAGATGCAGAAGCTGTGTATGATTACATAAAAAAGCAGTACAAAGAAGAAGATATTGTGGTATATGGATATTCATTGGGAGGTACTTTTGCGACGAGAGTAGCTTCTCTAAATAACCCCAAAGAATTGGTGCTAGATGCCCCTTTTTACAATTTAAAAAAAGCAGTTCGCTACTATTCAAGAATTGCACCCACTTTTTTATTGAAGTATGCGTTTAGAACGGATAAAGATATTGTTAAGGTAACCGCCCCGATTACACTATTTCATGGAAACCAAGATCGTACTACTTCCTGTAAGCAATCTAAAGACCTACTAAAACTCAATACTTCCAATAAAAATGAATACATTGAGATAGATACCGCAACGCACCATAACGTGAGAGATTTTCTTATTTATAAAGACAAATTGAAAGAAATTTTAGCGCGCTAATGTCTTTATAAATTGTATTTTTGAAATTGACAAAGCCTAGCTTGATGAAGTATTTAGAAGATTTTTTAAAGAAAAAGAATTATTTAAAAATCAAATTAACCAAAATTGCGTCCAATCACCTAGAATTGAAAGCAAGAATTAATGGGGTAGAAGGATCTTTTATTTTAGATACAGGAGCTTCCAATTCTTGCGTAGGATTAGATGAAATAGAATACTTTAATTTAGATACTGAGGAAAGTGAGACAAAAGCAGCTGGAGCAGGTGCAATTGACATGGAAACAAAAAAATCTGAAAACAATTCTTTAAAAATTGGAAAATGGAAAACGAATAAATGCCATTTGGTATTGTTTAATTTGTGTCATGTAAATTCAGCTTTAGTACAACACAATGCAAACGAAGTTCATGGAATTATTGGAGCCGATATTTTAGAAAAAGGAAAGGCAATCATCGATTACAATAAGAATGTTTTATATTTAAAAAAGAAAAAGAAATAATTAATTTAAAATAATAAAGAATGAGTTTACAGAAAGAGGTAATGGATCAAATGAAAGTAGCAATGAAAGCAAAAGATACGGTTGCTTTACAAGCTTTAAGAGCTGTGAAATCTGCATTTCTATTAGCGAAAACTGCCACTGGATCTCAAGAAGAAATCACCCACGAACAAGAAGTTAACATTATTCAAAAGCAAGTAAAACAACGCAAGGATAGCGCTGCTATTTTCATAGAGCAAGGAAGAGAAGATTTAGCAGCACCAGAATTGGCAGAAGTAGCAATTTTAGAACAATTTTTACCTGAGGCCTTGTCTACTGAAGAAATTGAAAAAGTAGTACTAGAAACAATTGCCCAGGTTGGTGCAGTAGGAATGAAAGACATGGGTAAAGTAATGGGGTTGGTCTCAAAAAAATTGGCTGGTCAAGCAGATGGTAAAATAATTTCAACTGTAGTGAAGAAGCAATTAATGAATTAAATTTTTTAAATAACAACAGGCCCAGTAGTTCAACTGGATAGAATATCAGATTTCGGCTCTGACGGTTGGGGGTTCGAATCCCTTCTGGGTCACAATTTATCCTCAAGAATAATAATTTATTTTTGGAGATAATTTTTTGCACAAATCCCAAATAGTTGACTTTATTTTGAATTCCTAAGTAATTTTTTTAACTTGCTTCATGAAACTAATTTAGAATAATATGAAAACAATTAATTTATTAGGAATTATCTCAATATTCTTAATCGGATGTACATCAACTGTCTCAAATGATGTAACTACAGTAACAAATGGTGGAAAAATCTTAGGCGGACCTAATGCTGGTGCCACTTACACATTTGCGAGTGACGAATTTGGACAATTAGCGCTCAATTTTTCTGATGCTTTTGTTAGAAAAGATTTAGACTTCATATCAACTGAACATTTTACAGATTCCATCTTTTTTTATCCAGAGAAAGGTTTAGAAAAAGTAGTAATGGATTTAGAAACAGGTAAAAAATTAATCCAAGCCATGCACGAGCCTTATGATTCAATAACGCGTTGGGTCTATGATGTCATGCCTGTAACTCCGTCCTATGATAAAGAATTAACAGTTGTTATGTTTCCTTTTACAGAGAAGCGTTACAAAAAGGACGGTACAGTTGAAAAATACAGATTTTACGAGCGACACTACATTAGAAATGGCAAAATTACTGGTGTTAGAAAGTGGAGTCAAGAGGAGTAATTGTATAACAACTTAACATATTAACCAATAAATAATTTAATAATGAAAAATCAACTATTATTAGCAATCCTAACAATTACTGTATTGGCGTGCTCAAATAACAACGAAAAAGTGGTGTCTATGGATGCTAAGTCGTTAAAAATTAAAAGCCATATAGATGCTTATATGAATAACGATTCGAGTGTAGCTGAAGCTATATTTGCTAAAGATTTAGAACTCTATGATCAGTTTTCTAATAATCAAAAAAATGGAGAAACTGTCTCAAATTCTGGCGGAAATACAGGTTTAATTGAAGCTGATAAATTTACACATACTTTGTTTAGTGGAATTAAATGTACCACCGACAACATTAAAACATATACAGACTCCAATGGGGATGTATATACAGCTTTTTGGTCCATGTGGTCTGGTACAGGCAATTTTACAGGTGCTGAGACAACAATTCCATTTCATTGCGTAAGTTTGTGGGAAGGCGATAAAATTTCTAAAATATGGCGTTATATGGACCCATCTGCATTACAAAAAGAAATAGATGCATTTAGTGGAGTTAATAATTCATCGACTAAAGTCATGGGCTTAGCGGATTTGAAAGTTAATAATGGTTTCACTAAAAATGACGTTAAAGAATTTATGATAAATTTTACAAAATTTGTTAGAGAAACTGAGCCAAATACATATGATTTTGGTTACTTTATTTCTGATGATGGACAGCATGTAAACTTAGTTGAGAAATATTATGATTCTGCAGATTTTGTTCACCATCTTAATAATTTTGAATCCAGTAAATTTGCTGAAAAATTCATGACAATTTTTAGTTTAGAGCGAGTTCTTGTAGTTGGAAATAGTTCAGATGCTTTAAAAGCTAAAGTGAAAGGTTATGGGGCTGAGCTTCGCGAAAACATTGGGGGTTGGATTGATTAGTTTTTTTAAAATCCTTTCGGATTTTTCTTAAATGAAATTTCCTTCGGTAAAATTTATACAGCCTATTGAATACAACTGTGATAATGAAGTTAGGAAACTTTAAAAGCCTTCAGTATAATTACTGAAGGCTTTTTTAATGAAGTTTTTATTTCATATTTATGTTATGATTTTTTAGTCACAATTAACAGAATAAATCACAGCTTGGGGGTAATCTATGCTTAAAATTGACAGATCCCCTTCATCACAATCAGCAATCAACCATGTATCATTATATTGAGAATCCTCCTCAAATGATAAAGATTTAAAATCAACCACTTTAGAAGTTAATAACAGAATTGAATTAAAAAATTAATACCATTTATAATATTAATCGTTAATTTAGCTTCCAAATTTTAATAAAAATCTA
>Ga0233438_10000244_pt1 | contig 75467 bp, 71 predicted proteins | sample SI_123_September_FD_182720 | JGI IMG/M metagenome (GOLD analysis project Ga0233438, IMG submission 182720) | Seawater microbial communities from Saanich Inlet, British Columbia, Canada - SI_123_September2016_10_MG | ecosystem: Environmental > Aquatic > Marine > Inlet | place: Canada: British... | reverse complement strand
TGAGTGGCTTCCCAATATATTAACAGACCATCATGAGATGGGAACCAATGCTACTTTCTTTTTTCAACCAGGAATACAATCAAGGGTTAATCCACTTACCCCTAAAATGAATCAAATCTTAACCAAAAAAATAGGTGAATTTCATGCGGAAACACTAAACGAAATCGGGTCTTTATATTATACTGAAGAAAGTTTTGATGACTTCTACTATGGAAAAGGATCTACTTATCCGGATGTGAATGGAAGTATTGGGATTCTTTTCGAACAAGCAAGTTCGAGAGGTCATATTCAAGAAAGTGATCATGGCCTATTAACATTTCCATTTACAATTAGAAATCAGTTTAAAACAGCTTTATCTACTCTAAAAGCTGCAAAAAACATGCGTGTTAAACTCTTAAACTATCAACGTAAATTTTACGCAGATGCACTGAAAGAGTCTAATCAAAGTAAGTACAAATCTATTATTTTTGGTAATGAAAAAGATCCTGCAACTTCCTATAGATTAGCTGAAATACTCAAACGTCATAAAATTAAAATCCACAAACTAATAAAAGATACGCAAATTAAAGGTGAAAAGTATGCTAAAAATGCTAGTTATGTAGTTCCCCTAAATCAAAAAAAGAATAAATTAATTCATGCTATGTTTGATACTCAAACAAAATTCCAGGACAGTTTGTTTTACGACATTTCAGCATGGACATTTCCTTTAGCTTTTAACTTAAATTATTCTTTTGAGAAATTTGAAACCCTTGCAGGGGATGAAATAAAAGAATTATCTCCAGGAAAATCTGCCGATATAAAAAAATCTAGTTACGCCTATCTTTTAGAATCTAATGGGTATTATACGCCAAAATTCATTTATAAATTATTAGATGCTGGAGTGAGAATAAAAGTAGGCTTAAAACCTTTTTCTATCAATGGGAATTTTTATGACTATGGAAGTATCATGATCCCAGTAGCCATTCAGGATATAAACTCAGGAGAGCTTTACAACCTGATCAATGATTATTCATCTGGATTAATGTTAGATATAAAATCGGTAGAAACAGGATTAACCGAAGGTATTGACTTAGGTTCAAATAATTTTAAATCTCTACAAAAACCAAAAGTTGCAATGCTTGTTGGTGATGGAGTTAGAAGTTATGATGCAGGAGAAATTTGGCATTTAATGGATATTCAATATCAAATACCCGTAACTAAAATTGATGTTAGACAATTGAATAGAATTGACCTAAGTAGATACACACATTTTATCATTCCAAGTTATACTGGATCATTATTAAGTGCTAATAAAAATAAGATTGAATCTTGGATTAAAACTGGTGGTACATTGGTTGCCTACAGAGACGCTATAAAATGGACAAACAAAGTTGAATTAACCTCTGTAAAACTAAAATCATTTGAACAGGAAGCAGGAAAAATTAATTTCGATCAAAGAAGTAATTTTCGTGGTGCTCAAAATATAGGCGGAGCTATATTCAACACCAATATTGATAGAAGTCATCCAATTAACTTTGGAATAGAACAAAATAATCTACCTCTCTTTAGAAACTCAAGAATATTTATTGATGCAGATAAACAGAGTTACAATAACCCACTCATATACTCTCAAAATCCACTTCTGAGTGGATATATTTCAAAGGAACAATTAAATCTTTTAAAGGGATCCGTTCCTTTTAAATTCATTCGAAAAGGGAGAGGAAATATTATTCTTTTGACGGACAATACAAACTTTAGAGCATTTTGGTATGGAACGAACAAGTTGTTCGCTAATACTTTGTTTTATTCAAATTTTATGAAATAAAAAAATCCCTAGTGAGCTAATCTCCTAGGGATTTAATTTTAAAAATATTGATCTTAGTTTTTACTTTTAAATATATGATCTAAGATCCAAGCTGGCCCAACCATTAAAAATTTGACATCATCTAAGAAAGATGGTTTTTTACCTTCTATTTTATGCCCATAAAACTGGATAATCCAAGCGATTACAAAAATAACTATAGATGCTTGAAGTAAACTAAATTGAAGACTTAGCTGATAATTCCCTAAAATACACAGTATGGAAAAAGACAGAATTAAAACGGTCATTTTCAAAGACAAACGAATGTAAAACACAAGTACGGGTATTAAAAAAACTACCCCCCAATTTGCATATAAAGGATCAGTAATACCAGTAACGCTTGTAATTAAACCAGGCGGAATTGACATTAATAAACCAACAACCGAAAAAAATATTGCAGGTACGCAAAAATAGTGTATAATTTTATTTGTTTTGTTTTGATGACTTTCTGCATATTTATCAAGCAGTTGTTGCAATGTTTGCATGAGTTATTTTTTTTAATGAAATTACACATAATTATTACAACTAAAAAATGGCACTTACTCCCTCAACAATGTTCCCTTTAAATAATACAGCTCCTGACTTTAATTTACTGGATGTTAATACTAATAAAAAAGTCAGTTTAAACGAACTTTCTGGTGAAGCAGGAACGCTTATTGTATTTATGTGTAATCATTGTCCTTTTGTAATTCATTTACTGGAACACTTTACAGAACTTGCATCAGAATTGAAAGAAAAAGGAATTGAAATAATTGCTATTTCAAGTAATGATATTGAAAATTACCCTGAAGATAAACCCGAGTTTATGGCAGCTTTATCTGAAGAATACTCTTTCACCTTCCCATATTTATATGATCCCACTCAAGAAACGGCAAAAGCTTATGATGCTGCATGCACCCCTGATTTCTATTTATTTAATGAGGACAAAAAACTAGTCTATAGAGGTCGTTATGACAGCTCGCGTCCACAATCTGGAAATCCTATAACAGGAGAAGACCTCAGAGCAGCTTCATTTAATTTAATTCATAAAAAACCCATATCCGAAAATCAATTTCCGAGTATGGGTTGTAATATTAAATGGAAATAGATTCCTTATTTAAAGTCTACTAATTCTACTTCAAATTTTAATGTAGCATCTGGTGGAATAACCCCTCCTGCTCCAGCTGAACCGTAACCTAAATCCGATGGTATTATGAATATTGCTTTTGATCCTTTCGATAGTAGAGCAATTCCTTCATCCCAACCTTTAATTACTTGTCCAACACCCAAAGCAAAATCAATTGGAGCATTTCTGTTATAAGAAGAATCGAATACTGTTCCGTCTAGTAAGCTTCCTTTGTAATGAACCGAAACATTTTGACCTTGTATTGGTTTAGCTCCAGAACCTTCTGTTTCTATTTTATAAAACAATCCAGAATCCGTTTGATCAAAACCTTCAGTTACTTCTTTTAAAGCTTCTGCTTGTGCTTTCTTTTGTTCTTCAATTAATTTTAAACGATTTGATTCGAAATTTTCAAACGCTTCAACTGCATTAAAAGCTTCTGCTTCCGCCCCTACTCTAATAATTTCCAAAGAGTCAATTGTATCATTCTGGGAAATTGAATCAACAACGTCTTGTCCTTTAACAACAGAACCAAATACCGTATGTTTTCCGTCTAACCAAGGAGTAGCAATGTGTGTAATAAAAAACTGGCTCCCGTTAGTTCCAGGACCAGCATTTGCCATTGATAAAATACCAGGCTTGTCATGTTTTAATTCTGGATGAAACTCATCATTAAATTGATATCCAGGACCTCCAACTCCAGATCCTTGAGGACAACCTCCTTGAATCATAAAATCTTCGATTACTCTATGAAATTTTAAACCGTCGTAATAAGGAATCCCTTCCTCTTTGACATCATTTTTAATAGTTCCCTCTGCTAAACCTACAAAATTACCTATAGTTCCTGGAGTTTCAGAAAAAGTTAATGATAATAAAATAGACCCTTTTGGAGTAGAAAACTTAGCGTATAAACCGTCTTTCATCTTTCTAGTGTTGTTTATTTTAAAGCTGCAAAGATAAAGAAGTGAATACTTCTTCTAGTAAAAAAGAAAAAATTAATTTGCAACTTCACTCATAAACTTGATTCTGAAAAGTCTAATTTCTTCCTCTTCGTAATCGCCTTCGAACTCTTCAATGGCTAGAGTAACATCATCTGATTCTGCTTCCATAAAATATTCGTGTAATTCTTCTTGTTGATCTTCATCAAGAATTTCATCAATCCAGTAGCTTATATTAAGTTTAGTACCAGAAAAAACGATAGTTTCCATTTCTTCAACAAACTTAATCATATTCATTCCTTTTGCAGCCGCAATGTCATCAAGAGGTAATTTACGATCTACATTTTGTATCATATAAAGTTTAAGTGCGGAATTAGCACCTGTACTTTTAACTATTAAATCATCCGGCCTAGTAATGTCATTTTCTTCAACATACGATTCAATCAATTTAAGAAATTGTTTACCATACTTAGATGCTTTACCCTCACCAACACCATTTATATTCTTAAGCTCATCAAAAGATATTGGATATTTGAAAGACATTTCTGCTAAGGAATTCTCTTGAAACACAGTATACGGGGGCACTCCTACTTTATCAGCGACATTTTTTCTTAAACCCTTTAACTGGTTCAATAGATTTTCATCTGCAACTGCTGACTTTTTTGAGGCAGTATTCGTATTTCTATAAGATCCGAAATCGTGATCTTCAGTCATCAAAAAGGAATATGGTTTTTTTGAAAATTCTTTTCCTTTTTCAGTTATTTTGACAACACCATAAGTCTCTATTTCTTTTTTTAAAAACTTAGCTACGATTGCTTGTCTTATTAGGGCCATCCAATAAGAGGCTCTTGTATCTTTTCCTTTACCAAAAACTTCTAATTCTGAAGTCTTATGGCTATTAATCACAGCATTAGGTTCGCCAATTAGAGTTTTTACAATTTCTTTTGATTTAAATTGCTCTCTCGTTTGTTTTATAGCTTCAATAAGAATTTGAAGCTGATCTTGTGCTTCTATTTGTTTTTTTGGAAAAAGCATATTATCGTCCATATCGCCACCCAAACCAGTTTCGTTATCAAATTCTTCACCGAAATAATGAAGGATAAACTTTCTTCTTGAAATGGAAGTTTCTGCAAAAGCAACCATTTCATTTATAAGAGCAAAACCTATTTCTTGTTCAGCAACGGGTTTTCCAGCCATGAACTTTTCAAGTTTTTCTATATCCTTGTGCGAGTAAAAAGCTAAACAATGTCCTTCTCCTCCATCGCGACCAGCTCTTCCTGTTTCTTGATAATAACTCTCAATACTTTTAGGGATGTCGTGATGAATAACAAAACGAACATCAGGCTTATCAATCCCCATACCAAAAGCAATCGTAGCAACAACTACATCACAATCTTCTTTAAGGAACAAATCTTGATTTTTAGCTCTTGTCTTGTTATCCAACCCTGCATGATAAGGAATTGCATTTATATTATTTACTTGAAGTGTTTGTGCTAATTGTTCTACCTTTTTTCTTGAAAGACAATAAATAATTCCAGATTTACCCTGATTTTGTTTAACAAAACGAATAATATTAGATTCTACATCCTCATTTTTGGGTTGAACTTCGTAATATAAATTAGGTCGGTTAAAAGACGCTTTGAAAAGAGTTGCGTCGGAGACCTTTAAATTTTTCAATATATCCTCTTGAACTTTAGGAGTAGCAGTAGCTGTGAGAGCAATTATAGGTAAATCTTTTTCGATTTTCTCAAGCATTACCCTTAAATTTCGATATTCAGGTCTAAAATCATGTCCCCATTCAGATATACAATGCGCTTCGTCAATTGCTAGAAAAGATAGATCTACTGTTTTCAAGAATTCTATGGTCTCTTCTTTAACTAAAGATTCTGGAGCGACATATAAAAGTTTTGTAACCCCATTAACAATGTCAGATTTAACCTGCTGTATAGCGGTTTTTGTGAGAGATGAGTTTAGTACATGTGCAATTCCGTCTTCTGAAGAAATCCCTCGAATTGCATCTACTTGATTTTTCATTAAAGCAATCAAAGGAGAAACCACAATTGCTGTTCCCGGCGACATTAAAGCAGGTAGTTGATAACATAATGATTTACCTCCTCCTGTTGGCATAATTACAAAAGAATTCTTGCGTTCTAGAAGATTTTCGATTACTGGACCTTGCAAGCCTTTAAATTCTGTAAACCCAAAATACTTTTTAAGTTCCTTCTGAAGTAGAGTATGCGACATTTAATTACGTCTTTGAATCAAAATTATTTACATTTGTACACTACAATATAAGGCTTACAAAATTAATTTTATTAAATAAATCAAACAATTGTCAAATAAAGAACAGATTTTAGCAAATGCCAAAACAACCCTTGAGTTAGAATCAAAAGCAATTTTTGATTTGATTTCTACCTTAGATGATCAATTTGTTTCTACCGTAGAGCATTTATCAAATTTTGAAGGACGTGTTATAATTACTGGTATTGGTAAAAGTGCAGTTATCGCAATGAAAATTGTTGCTACATTGAATTCTACTGGCACTGCAGCTGTATTTATGCACGCTGCTGATGCAATCCATGGAGATCTTGGAATAATTCAAGATAAAGATGCAGTAATTTGTATTTCTAAAAGCGGAAACTCACCTGAAATACAAGCCTTAATTCCCTTCATAAAAAAAAGAGGAAATCTCGTAATTGCATTTACCGCGAATCCTGATTCTTTTTTAGCTAAAACAGCCGATAAAGTTATTAGTACATACGTTGAGAAAGAAGCCTGCCCCAATAACTTAGCGCCTACAACAAGTACAACCGTTCAACTTGCAGTTGGAGATGCATTAGCGATATGTTTATTAAAATTAAAGAATTTTAATGAAAATGATTTTGCTCAACATCACCCAGGAGGAGCATTAGGAAAGAAGTTATACTTAACTGCAGGAGAACTAGCAAAAAAACACGAACGTCCATCGGTTGAAACTAATTCACCTGTTAAAATAGTTATTTCAGAAATTACTAAAAAAAGACTCGGAGCAACAGTTGTAAAAAGCAACAATAAGATTGTAGGTATAATAACTGATGGTGACATAAGAAGAATGTTAGAAAATCATGATAATATTGGGAATTTATCGGCTCAAGATATTATGTCTGCTAATCCAATAACGATTGATCCAGAAAAACTAGCATTTGATGTTATGACGATCTTAAAAAGCAAAGATATAGGTCAGCTAATAGTAGAAGATTCAATCGGACACTACCTAGGCATGGTTCACATCCTTGATTTAATTAAAGAAGGAATTGAATAATGAGTAATAATCCTAACGAAATGTCTTTCCTAGACCATCTTGAAGAACTAAGGTGGCACTTAATTAGAGCTACTATGTCTATTTTAATTTTAGCAACAGCAGCTTTTATTGCCAAGGACTTTATATTTGATGTTATTTTATTTGGCCCAAAAAAAGTAGACTTTTTCACCTATCGCCTATTCTGTGAATTATCTCAATCCTTGGGACAAGGAAATAGTTTATGCATCGACGAAATGCCTTTCAGGATACAAAGCAGAACCATGTCAGGTCAATTTTCAGCTCATCTATGGACCTCTATTACAGCTGGATTTATAATTGCTTTTCCTTACATACTTTTTGAATTTTGGAGGTTTATTAGTCCAGGATTAAAAAAGAAAGAACGTAAAAATGCAAGGGGATTTATCTTCATTGCATCCCTACTTTTTTTCACAGGAGTAATGTTTGGGTATTATATTGTGACCCCTTTATCTATTAATTTCCTAGGAAATTATACCGTAAGTAATGAAGTATTCAACGACTTTGATTTAAGCTCCTACATTAGTTTGTTAAGTGCATCTGTACTTTCTTCAGGATTAATATTTGAACTTCCTATTTTAATTTACTTTTTAACTAAAATAGGCATCGTAACTCCTCAATTCTTAAAGTCAAACAGGAAATTTGCTATTGTTCTTGTTTTAATACTTTCCGCTGTAATCACTCCACCTGATATTGCGAGTCAAATAATAGTAACTATACCAATATTAATACTTTATGAAGTAAGTATTTTTATTTCTAAAGTAGTTTATAAACGTCAACAAAAAGAGCTTCAAAATGTCTGATAAAGTAGATAAATTTAATTCGTATCGTTCAAAAATGAACAAGAAAATCTTGAATGAAAACTCTAAGGTTTTAAAAAGAATATTAAATCTAGACTCCAATGCTTTTAAAGCAGGTGCTTTAGATGGAAAAACAAAAGAATTACTTGGTCTTGTTGCTTCAACCGTATTGAGATGTGATGACTGTGTTCAATATCACTTAGAACAATGTTTCAAAGAAAAAATCACAAGAACTGAAGTAATGGAAAGTCTAGAAATTGCTACTTTAGTTGGTGGAACTATAGTAATCCCTCATCTAAGAAGAGCTTTTGAATATTGGGAAGTTCTTGAAGAAAAAAAATAACGATGCAGTTAAGAGCAGAAAATATAGTAAAATCATACAAAGGACGAGAAGTTGTAAAAGGAATCTCAATTGAAGTTAATCAAGGAGAGATTGTAGGATTGCTAGGACCCAATGGTGCGGGTAAAACAACTTCTTTTTATATGATTGTTGGATTAGTTAAACCAAATGGAGGAACTATACACATAGATAACACCGAAATAACTGACTATCCTATGTATAAAAGAGCACAAAATGGAATAGGATATTTAGCACAAGAAGCTTCAGTTTTTAGAAAACTAAGTGTAGAGGATAACATTTTGAGTGTTTTACAATTGACATCTTTAAGTAAAAAGGAACAGAATAATAAAATGGAATCCTTGATTGAAGAATTCGGATTAAATCATATTCGAAAAAACAGAGGGGATTTATTATCTGGTGGAGAACGAAGAAGAACTGAAATTGCAAGGGCATTAGCAACTGACCCAAAATTTGTTTTATTAGATGAACCTTTTGCGGGAGTAGACCCTGTTGCTGTAGAAGATATACAACGTATTATAGCTCACCTTAAAAACAAAAACATTGGAATCTTAATAACTGATCATAATGTTCAAGAAACATTAGCTATTACGGATAAAACATATTTAATGTTTGAAGGAGGAATCTTAAAAGCGGGTGTTCCTGAAGAGCTCGCATCAGACCCAATGGTTAGGAAAGTTTATTTGGGTCAAAATTTCGAACTCAGAAAGACCAAATTGGAATTCTAAATTCCAAGAACATTTTCCAATAAACTAAGAAATATATATAGTATTATTGCGATCACAAATCCTGACAAACCAAAGAAATAAAATACCGGAACTACCAGAACTAAAAGAATTAGAGGCATTAATATACTCATAGGATTAGATCTAGTAAACCCCTTCAAAGCAATCATTTTCCAATGGATATTCATAAAAAAAACAGAAAGGATTGTGATTATAATTAACGCAAAAGGGGTTAAAAGAAAATCTTTAGAATTAACGAGCAAAGGATGGTTAAAAAATAATGGAAGTGCTCCAATAAAAAGAGCGTTTGCAGGGGTAGGAACTCCTCTAAAATATGGCACTTTTTCAGTTATCAAATTAAATTTCGCTAATCTAAATGCAGCACCCAAAGTAATCAAGAATCCAAATAAAGCTAATGGAACTAAAGTAAAAACTAAATTGAAATCTTGGAAATTAAAGCTGAAGTCAATACTATGAGAGCCAGAAATAACTAATAATTGATACATTATAACACCTGGAACAAGTCCACTTGTAACCATATCCGCAAGCGAATCTAACTGGACCCCTAAATCACTTTCAACACCTAAAAGTCTTGCGAAAAAACCATCGAAAAAATCACAAAAAACCCCTAAAATTACTGCTATTAAAGCCGCTGTAAAATAATGAGAAAATGCCAAAAAAACAGCTGCACATCCAAAAAATAAATTTAGAAAAGTGAAAATATGTGGAATGCTTTTTCTTATCATGGTATTAAATATTTTACTAAAATAATAGTTTTATTAAGAGTTTGATTTAAAAGAAGAAACAAAAATTTAAAAAATAAAAATAAATTGATTTTTGTAAAAAAACACAACAAAGAGATCTAGAATTAAAAACTAAAAATTAACTTTCGGGAAATTAATTTTTTGAAAAAGTATTATAAACACATTCTTCTTTCGGGCATATTATTAAGCTTGGGATGGCCAACATATGGATCACCACTGCTTTTGTTTTTTGCACTTGTCCCAATTCTACATTTTGTAAATGAAGTACGAGATTCCTCTATTAAAAATAAAAACTTAACCGTTTTTGCTTATTCATACATTACCTTTTTAATTTGGAACATTTGGACGACTTGGTGGATTTATAATTCTTCTGTATTTGGTGCAACTTTTGCAATTTTATGTAATAGCAGTTTTTTTGCAATCTTAATTACTTTATACCATTGGTCTTTAAAACATTTATCAAAAATTGGCGCTGCTGTTTTCTTAATTTCATCATGGATTTCTTTTGAAAAATTTCACCTATTATGGGACTTTTCATGGCCGTGGCTGAACCTAGGGAATGGATTTTCGGAATACATCAACTGGATTCAGTGGTATGAATATACTGGTGTTTTCGGTGGTTCAACATGGGTTTTAGTACTTAATTTCTTTTTCTTTTTTCAATTTAAAAAATTCAAAAATGAATCTGATTTCAAAAAAATCATAATAAAGTGTGTTCCCGGTCTTATAGGGATTGCAATACCCATAGTCTGTTCTTTAATTATATTGAATAAAATAGAGGAACCTAAAACATTTTCAGAGGTAATAGTAATTCAGCCGAACGTTGATCCTTATGATGAAAAATATGAATTAACAAACGAAGATTTCAAAAACTCATTAATTAATCTTACGTCAGAACTAATTACAGACAAAACCTCATTTGTTGTAACTCCAGAAACTTTTTTTACAGAAAGAAGTGGTTTTGATATAGATATTTTTGAAAATTCTCAATTCAATATTTCTTTGAAAGAATTCATAGCTTCTCATAAGAATTTAAATCTAATTTCTGGAACTCAATTTTATAAGTTGTATAGATCCAAAAATGAGCCTACAGAAACTGCAAATAAAATTCAAGAGGGTTTTTGGGCAGATTTCTACAACAGTGCAATACTGAGCGCTCCAAAACAAAAGTCTCAAATTTATCATAAATCTAAGTTGGTTGTTGGCGTTGAAAACATGCCTTACAAAAGCTTTTTTAAACCTCTATTAGGGGAATTTATGCTGGACTTAGGCGGTACTGTATCGAGCAGGGCAATACAACCTGAACGTACTGTTTTTAGTCACAGCATAAACGAGACTAAAGTAGCGCCTATTATTTGCTATGAATCTATATATGGTGAATATGTTACGGAATATGCCAGAAACGGAGCTGACTTTTTTACAATATTAACAAATGATGCCTGGTGGGGAAACACACAAGGGCACAAACAATTGTTGAGCTATGCAAGGCTTAGGGCAATTGAAAATCGTCGATCAATAGCCAGAAGTGCGAATACTGGAATAAGTGCTTTTATAAATCATAAAGGAGAAATAATAAAAACTTTACCCTATGAAGAAAAAGGCGCTCTGATTGGTAAAGTTGTTCTCAACAAAAACCTAACATTTTATTCCCGGTATGGAGACTACATTGCCCGTATAGCTAAATTTACGTTTTTCTTACTACTACTATCTTGTTTAGCAAGTATTCTTAGACGTAAAAAATGATCTTACATTACTTTAAATACTTGTTATTCAAACTCAAAGCAACAAATCAACATGGTGTTCATTCTCCATTTTTATATTCATTAGTATGTTCCTGTTTTTATAATTCTAATTTTAAGAAGAAAAAATCACTCCCTTTTAATTCAAAAAGAAATAAGTTGACTTTAAGTCTGATTTTAGAAAATCTAAAAAGTTTTAACGAAACAGTTGAAACTGAATTTAAGATTGAAAAGTTTAAAATTATATACGATACAAATAAATCACTATCGCAACAAATAGAGGACATTAGATTAATAAATGCTCCTCATCTTACCCTAATTGATGAATTACATTTTCAACGAGAGGAATGGAATTTATTTATTTTAAACTCTAAATACATTATCATGGATTTATATTTTTATGGAATCATAATTCAAAGGCCCCAACAGTCCAAAGAATTTTTTTCCTTTAAGGTTTTTTAAGTAATCCTCTCAAAATTTATAATTTTACAAAATGAACGAAAGCATTTTACACCTTATTGGACTTATTGTAGGGTATGTTTTGATTCGGAATTTTATTTTTAAGAAAAAAAAAGGTAGGAAACTTAGCTTCCGAAGACGCTACGATTTAAGAAAAAAGAAAATGAGGAATGAAGAAGATTAAAGTATATACGAAAACTGGTGATAATGGAACCACAGGTTTGTTTTCTGGAGAGCGTGTTCCAAAGCACCATATTAGAATCAAAGCTTACGGAACTATTGATGAACTTAATTGCTGGATTGGCTTAATTAGAAGTCAAGATATAAAAAAAGAACAGGAAAAAGAATTGATTAAAATACAGAGGAATCTTATGCTAATTGGTTCAGAATTAGCAAATGAATCATCAGATTTGACGATCGATCTAATTCAAAAAGATGATGTAAAAGATATAGAATTATGGATTGATAGAATGACCGATGAACTTCCTGTATTAAGGAATTTTGTAATCCCTGGAGGACATTCCTGTGTTGCTAATACCCACTTAGCAAGATGTGTTTGTAGAAGAGCGGAGCGTTTCATAACTGAGTTAAATGACACATCAAAAACAAATCCAGTAATCATTTTTTATATTAACCGCTTGTCAGATTATTTATTCACATTGTCCAGAAAATTTGCTCATGACTTTAATGTTGAAGAAATAAAATGGATACCATAGTAAAAACACTTAAAATTTCTTGCCAGTTTGTGATAAAAATTTATTTTTGCAAAAAACAAATTCATGTACTGGACATTAGAACTAGCTTCCTACCTTAGTGATGCACCTTGGCCGGCATCAAAAGACGAATTAATCGATTTCTCAATAAGAACTGGAGCTCCATTAGAGGTTGTAGAAAATTTACAATCAATGGAGGATGAAGGAGATATATACGAATCCATTGAAGAAATATGGCCTGATTTCCCATCCGATGAGGATTATCTTTGGAATGAAGACGAATACTAAATAACTATCTTAATAAAGTCTCTTCGGAGGCTTTTTTTTTACTTAAATTTGATTCCTAAATTTAGAAGCCCTATGAGTATTTTAAATACAATATTGAAAACTTTCGTCGGCGACAAGTCGAAAAAAGATATACGTGCCATCCAACATTTGGTGGATCAAATAAATAAACATCAACTTGAATTTGAAAAAATATCTAACGATGATCTCAGAGAGAAAACCTTCTTGTTCAAAGCAAAAATTAAAGACGCTCGTAAATCAATAGATAATGAAATAGAACAATTAAACTCTCAGTTAGAAGGAATTACTGATATTGACCAAAGAGAAGATATATATAATCGAATTGACACAATAGAAACTGAAGCCTTAAAAATCACCGAAGTATGTTTAGATGATATTTTACCTGAAGCTTTTGCTATTGTAAAAGAAACTGCTAGACGCTTCGTACACAACAAACAACTCAAAGTAACAGCATCCACAAAGGATAGAGAATTTGCTCAAGAGAAAAGCTATGTTGTCCTAGAAGGCGATCAAGCTCTTTGGGCAAATAGTTGGGATGCAGCTGGAAAAGCTATTACTTGGGACATGATTCATTATGATGTTCAGTTAATCGGTGGAATTACATTGCATCAAGGAAAAATAGCTGAAATGCAAACTGGGGAAGGAAAAACCCTAGTAGCAACTTTACCAGTATATCTAAACGCATTAACAGGAAAAGGAGTACATCTAGTAACTGTGAATGATTATTTAGCTAAACGAGATAGCGCTTGGATGGCTCCGTTATTTGAATTTCATGGTCTTACATTAGATTGTATTGACCACCACCCTTCAAATAGCGAAGCAAGAAGAAAAGCTTATTTAGCAGATATAACGTACGGAACTAACAATGAATTTGGATTTGATTACTTGAGAGATAATATGTCTCACACACCTGAAGATTTAGTTCAACGTAAACATCATTACGCTATTGTGGACGAAGTAGATTCTGTATTAGTAGATGATGCGAGAACACCACTAATTATTTCTGGACCTGTTCCTCAAGGGGATCGTCATGAATTTGACCAACTAAAACCAAAGGTTGCTGACCTTTTTACAAAACAAAAAATATTACTAGCTTCAGTTCTTGTAGAAGCTAAGAAAAAAATTGCAGCTGGAGATTCTGATGAAGGTGCCATTTTACTTTTGAGAGCATATAGAGGTTTACCAAAAAATAAAGCTTTAATCAAGTTTTTAAGTGAAGAAGGAATTAAACAATTACTTCAAAAAACTGAAAACTATTACATGCAAGACAACAATAGAGAAATGCATATAATTGATGCAGAACTTTATTTTGTAATTGATGAAAAAAACAATCAGGTTGATCTTACAGAAAAAGGAGTTGAATATTTATCTCAAAGTGTTCAAGAAGATAACTTTTTTGTGCTTCCAGACATAGGAATGGAAATTGCTAAAATTGAAAACTCGAATTTAGCTCCTGAACAAGAAGCTTCTGAGAAAGAAGTTCTTTTCAAGGACTTTGGAATAAAGAGTGAACGCATTCATACAATGACACAACTCTTTAAAGCCTATACACTCTTTGAAAAAGACACCGAGTACGTTGTAATGGATAATAAAGTTATGATTGTCGATGAACAAACCGGTCGTATTATGGATGGAAGGCGATATTCGGACGGACTACATCAAGCAATTGAAGCAAAGGAAAATGTAAAAATTGAAGCAGCAACCCAAACATTTGCTACCGTTACCCTTCAAAATTACTTCCGAATGTATCATAAGCTTTCTGGAATGACAGGAACGGCAATTACTGAAGCGGGAGAATTTTGGGAGATCTACAAATTAGATGTTGTAGAAATTCCAACCAACCGACCAATCGCAAGAAATGATGAAGATGATCTTATATATAAAACTAAGAGAGAGAAGTACAACGCAGTAATTGAGGAAGTTTCTAAACTATCTGCAGCTGGAAGACCTGTTCTAATAGGAACTACTTCTGTAGAGATTTCTGAATTACTGAGTAAAATGCTAAACATCAGAAAAGTTAAACACAACGTACTTAATGCAAAACTTCACAAAAAAGAGGCCGATATTGTAGCAGAAGCTGGTAATCCAGGTGTTGTTACTATCGCAACAAACATGGCTGGACGTGGAACAGATATAAAACTGTCTGATGAAGTTAAAGCCAATGGAGGTCTTGCAATTATTGGAACTGAACGTCATGATTCAAGACGTGTAGACAGACAGTTAAGAGGTAGGTCTGGAAGGCAAGGAGATCCTGGAAGCTCTCAGTTCTTCGTTTCTTTAGAAGACAACCTAATGCGACTGTTTGGATCCGATAGAGTTGCAAAGGTAATGGACAGAATGGGACTTGAAGAAGGGGAAGTTATTCAACACTCAATGATGACTAAGTCAATAGAAAGAGCGCAAAAGAAAGTTGAAGAAAATAACTTTGGAATTCGTAAAAGGTTACTTGAGTACGACGATGTTATGAACGCTCAAAGAGAGGTTATTTACAAAAGAAGAAAACACGCCTTACAAGGAGATCGTTTAAAAGTTGATATAGCCAATATGCTTTTCGAGGTATGTGAAGAAATTGTAATTAACAACAAGCGAGGTGATGATTTTAAAAACTTCGAATTTGAAATTATCAGTAACTTTTCTATTACAGCTCCGGTTTTAGAAGACGAGTTTTTATCAACTGATGAACGGACATTAACCGACAAACTTTATGAAACTGTTCATCAGTATTACCAACAAAAAACAGAGATCAACGCTACCCTTACTTTTCCGGTAATAAAGCAGGTTTATGAAAACCCTATCAACAAGTACGAAAAAATTGTTGTACCGTTTACTGATGGAAATAAAACTCTTAAAGTTGTTACCCATCTTGAAAAAGCATATAAATCAAAGGGTAAAAATCTTATTGAAGATTTTGAACGAAATATTACACTTGCTATTATTGATGAAACATGGAAGAATCATCTTCGTAAGATGGATGAGTTAAAACAATCGGTTCAACTTGCGGTTCATGAACAAAAAGATCCACTATTGATCTATAAATTTGAAGCTTTTGAATTATTCCAATCCATGATCCTTCGATTAAACAAAGAAGTTCTTTCTTTTTTACTAAAAGGAACTATTCCTTCAAATGACAATAATTCCATCCAAGAAGCGAAAAAACCTAGTAAATTAGAGAAGATAAAGACCAGTAAAGATGATGTTTTGAACACGGAGGAAATGGCTGCCAAAAACAGAGCGATTGGCGGTAATGCAGGTCAAGGTAGATCCAGCACTGTTGAGACAATTGTGCGCGAACTTCCCAAAATTGGGCGTAATGATCGTGTTGTAATTAAGAACGTTCAGAATGGAGAAAGTAAAACCCTAAAGTTCAAACAAGCTGAAACTCTTATCTCTTCGGGTCAGTGGGTATTGGTAGGAAAAAATTAATTTGTACTTTTAAAGTATAAATTAATTTATGGAACAATACGCAGCAGTTCTTTTATGGGCAATTCCTAGTTTTCTAGTTCTTGTTGTCATAGAGATTGTTTATGGTCATTTGACAAATAAACAAACGTATACCTTAATGGATACCCTCTCTAGCCTAAGCTCTGGTATGACAAATACCTTGAAGGAAACTTTGGGACTTGCTCTAGTCATAATTTCATATCCATTCATTTTAAAAAATATAGCTCTAATTGAATTAGAAAGTTCATCTGCATTATATTTCATTGCATTTATATGCATTGATTTTGCAAGCTATTGGAATCATAGATTAAATCATAAGATTAATATTTTTTGGAACCGACACGTAATTCATCATAGCAGTGAAGAATTCAATTTAGCCTGTGCTTTAAGACAAAGTATATCCTCAATATTCGGATTTGGAGCACTTTTCCTAATCCCAGCAGCAATTTTAGGGGTACCCCCAAAAGTAATTAGTATTCTAGCTCCCCTTCATTTGTTTGGTCAATTTTGGTATCACACACGACATATTGGTAAACTCGGCTGGTTAGAATATATTTTAGTAACTCCATCACAACACAGAGTTCATCACGCAATTAATCCAATTTATATAGACAAAAATCTTTCTGCCATTTTCTGTATTTGGGATCGTCTTTTTGGAACATTTCAAGAAGAATTAAATGATGAACCACCAGTATATGGAGTTTTAAAACCAGTTCAAACTTGGAATCCGATCTGGATAAACTTCCAGCATTTCTGGGCGATTTTAACAGATGCATGGTATGCCAAAAATTGGATTGACAAACTCAGAGTTTGGTTTATGCCAACCGGCTGGAGGCCTAAAGACGTCCAAGAACGTTTCCCAAGAACAATTATTGAAAATGTTCACTTACATAAAAAACATAATCCTGAATACTCTTTTGCACAAAAAGCAATTGGAATTTTTCATTTTATTGTAATCAATCTGATGATCCTTTACTTCTTGTCAAATTTTGTAGAGATAAGTAATTCTTTACGAATGGGATTAGGATTTTTAATTTTCGGATGTATATTCAGTTTCACTTCCCTTATGGATCTCCATTCTTGGGCAATTAAATTTCAATTCGCATGGGCTTCTTTAGCTTTAATAATATTATGGCTACCTAACTTACAGTTTTTATTTATTGAATTCCAAACAGTTAAAATTGGATTGACTTTTTATTTTGGAATCAGTATAATCTTAACCAATTGGAATACTTTGGAAGCACCTACTCAAACTCAAAGAACAAATTAATCAATGGCAATTGATTGTCTAATTTTAGGTCCTGCTTACCCCTACCGTGGCGGTATTGCAGATACAAATCATGCTTTTGCTAAGGAATTAACAAAACAAGGTGAGACCACCGAGATCTGGACATTTACTAAACTTTACCCGAACATCATTTTTCCTGGAAAAACTCAGTTTGATCAAGCAGATAAAGAGTTTTCTTTTAAAATAGTTAAAAAAATACACGCTTATAATCCATTTAGTTGGGAAAAAATATCGGACGAAATAAATTCCTTGGCTCCAAAAAGAGTTGTTTTTAGATATTGGACTCCCCTCCTGGCAATCGCTTGGGGTAACATAGCAAATAAACTCGATGAATCTATTAAAAGAATAGCTTTAGTCGATAATTGGACTCCCCATGAACCCAAACCTTGGGATAAAATTCTTAATCATTATTTCTCTGATAAAATGAATCTGATTACAACTTTGTCAGAATCGGTTCATTCAGAAATAATAAGTGAGGTTAATATACCGGTAAACAAAGGCTTTCATCCTATAAATGATGATCTCCCAGAAATTATATCCAAAAAAAAAGCAAGAGAACGTTTAAAGCTAAATCAACATTTAAACTATATTTTGTTTTTTGGTTTAATACGATCTTATAAAGGGGTAGATCTTCTAATTGAAGCTTTTAAATATTTAAATCAATCAAATCAAGCTATAAAACTTTTAATTGTAGGGGAATTTTATGAAGACGAAACCCTGTATAAAAAATTAATCCAAAAACTCAATTTAACGAATCAAATTGAAATTACTAATGAGTTTGTTTCATTCGAACTTGCTCGAGACTATTTTTGTGCGGCTGATCTTGTGGTACAACCGTACAAGACAGCAACACAAAGTGGTGTAACACCAGTTGGATACTTTTACGAAACTCCTTTGATCGTGACAGACCTTGAAGGTTTAAAAACGCCCATTATTAAAGATAAATCCGGGAAAGTCAGTTCTAAAAATCCAAAAGATATTGCTAAAGCAATAATAGAATTAATACAAAAAGAGAATCTAGAGTTGGCCCAAAAAAACATTAGAAAATCCAAAACAAGTTATAGCTGGAGATCCTTCACTGAGCAATGGATCACTTTTATAAAACAGAATTAATTGAATTACATTTTGTTTTAAAATCATAATACAAGATTTTATTTTGTAGCTTGAACTTATAAATAACAAAATTATGGGTATTAAAAGCCAGATTCTATTTTTACTATCTATTTCATATTCTTTATTAGGATATGGTCAACAAACAAGTTTTTACATCTCTGCACATCAGGACGATTGGCAATTATTCATGAACCCTAATGTGTAGAAACTGTTTTAAAAAACAGCTGTCCTAATTGTGGTGGGAATTTTGAAAAAAGACCTCTTAGGTTTACTAAATAACAGGTCGTTATAAGGGTCTAGTAAAATATGTTTTCCATAAACATATTATTTGTAAATTGGATAATAAATTCATTCAATGAAAATTCAATTTACTTTATTTAGTTTACTAATGTTCCAGACCTGTTTATCCATTGGATCTAAACCAATAGATAATGATCAAAAGATATGGCACCCAACAACTACCTCTCAAAAAGGTCTTAAAAAAGCTTATTTTGCTGGAGGCTGTTTTTGGTGTGTAGAAGCAATATATGAAAGCGTAGAGGGAGTTCATGAGGTTTATTCTGGTTATTCCGGAGGGGAAACTAAAAACCCAAATTACCGTCAAATTGGAACTGGTAAAACAGGTCATGCTGAAGCGGTTGAAGTTATTTATGATCCTACAAAAGTTTCATTCGGAATTTTAGTTCAAGTTTTTTTTGGGTCTCATGATCCAACCACTCCATTCAGACAAGGACCTGATAGAGGCTCGCAATACCGCTCGATTGCATTTTATAGTAATGATACTGAAAGGGAAATTATTCAACAATACATAGAGCTTTTAGTTGAGAAAGAGATCTTCAAAAATGAAATAGTAACCGAAGTTAAACCCTTAGAAAAGTTCTATTATGCAGAAAAATACCATCAGGATTATGAACGTTTAAACCCAAATAACCCCTATGTTAAGAACGTTTCAATTCCACGACTTAGAAAGTTCCAAAAAGCCTACCCTGAACTCTTAAAAACAAATATCCATTAAAATTGAAAGAAATAACCCTTACAAATGATTTACTTAAAATTGTAATTCTTCCTTATGGAGGGATTATTAAGGAGTTATGGTATAATGGGGTTAATGTAGTTTTAGGGCATAAGAATTCAGATAGTTATTTAGATAACCCATGGAAAATCGGAGCCTGTGTAGGTCGCTACGCAGGTAGGTTAAGCTCTTCATTTACACTAGAAAATAAAAGACATAAACTAATAAACAAAAAAGGAATCCAATTACATGGAGGTTCTGCCGGATGGGATCAATCTACCTGGAAAATATATGATCTATATCACGGATCTACACCACATTTAACCTTAAAACATAGATGTATTGAGGAGAATTCTGGTGGTCATCCAGGAACCATTGATGTAAGCTTAAAATACCGTTTATATTTAAATAAATTAATTATAGAATATAAAGCTATTACAGATAAAGCCTGCCCAATTAATATAACAAACCACAGCTATTTTAATCTGAGTGGAGCTGCTGAATTAAATGATCACAACTTAATGGTTAATTCAGCAAAAACACTGGAATTAGATAAAAAATTAATGCCTACAGGGAAATTTAAAGAATCATTTGGTACTGCTTTTGATCGTAACAAAATGAGACCAATTGGTAAATCCAGATATGATGATTGTTTTATTCTAAAAAATAACACTGAAATTAAAGCAAGTTTGAGTGCAAATTCGACTGGTATACAAATGAATGTTTTAACGGATCAGCCCAGCATAGTAATTTTTAATCCAAAAGAGTTGAATGGGATTTGTTTTGAAACTCAAAAATTTCCTGATAGTCCAAATTTTCCAAATTTCCCAAACACGATAATCAAACCAAAAGAAAGGTATATACAGAAAACAGAATTTGTTTTTTCAAAGATTAAAAAAGCCTTCTGAAAAATATCTATTGTACAATTTGGTAGCTATTTTATAAAACAATAAGGACCAAAAAAAGCCAAAAGTTGCACCTGAAAAAACATCTAACGGATAATGCACACCAATATAAATTCGGCTGTAAGCGATTAAAGCAGCAATAAAAAATAAGAGATACTTGATTTTTGGGAATTTTTCTCTAAACAAAAAACTGAAAAAAGTTGCAAGAGCAAAAGAATTAGAAGCATGTCCTGAGAAATAACCATATAAGCCACCACAGCTTTTCTTTACAATTCTCATTACCTCTTGAATTTCAGGATTATGACAAGGTCTCAGTCGTTCAAAACCATATTTAAACATGTTAGTAACTTGATCGGTAACTAAAATTAATGCACCCACTGCTAAAAGTAAAAATAAAGCAGATTTATATCCCTTTGAACGATAATACCAAAGCAATAAAATAATGTAAACAACAAAATTGCTCGCTTTATGCGTAATCATCATCCATAAAGCATCAAAAGAAGGGGATCCTAATCCATTTAGAAATAGAAACAAAGAGGTATCCCAATTTAATAAACTTTGAATCATTACTCTAAAGATTCAATTTCAGAGTCAAAAAAGTTTAAAGCTTCTTCTATTAAATCTTGAGTTACTTTTCCTAATTCTTCCTCATCTTCTTTACTAAACTCCTCAAACCACAAAACATCATCATTTGATACGTTTAAAAGAAATCGAGGATACTCAGTGTGAAGCACAAAGATTTCATCTTGTAATGTTGAGCTGTCAGCAATTAAAAATTTTGGTACTTCCATAGTATTATAGTTTAGTTTAAAATGAGCTTATACGTTTTGAATTTAAATCGTAAAAATAGTAAAATTGCTGAACAAGAAAGACCTGTTAACAAACCGATCCAAATTCCAGTTGCCTTAAAAGGGGTATAAAAAGCAAGATAATATGAAACAGGGAATCCAATCAACCAATAAGAAATGAATATTAAGGTAGTTGGAATATTAACATCCTGAAGTCCACGAAGAGCTCCGAGAACTACAACCTGTAAACCATCGGTTATCTGAAAAAAACCAGAAATAATTAACAAAGAAGATGCTATTGCAACAACCTCGAGTGTATCAGAGGAAGTTTGTATCCCGTTATTATCTAAATAGATCCAGGGTAATTCGGTATTAAAAATCAAATAAAATGCACAGAAAAAAACATCAATTATTATAATCAAAAGAAAAACAGAAAAAGCAATCCTTTTCAGCTCCAAGTAATCTTTTTTTCCAAGCTGGTTCCCAACGCGGATCATAGCAGTCGCTCCGAGTCCCATTGCAACCATAAAAGTCATGGAAGTTAAGTTTAGAGTAATCTGGTTGGCTGCCTGTGAGTTAGTACCTAATAAACCCGACATCCATACTGCAACTACAAAAAAAGCAATCTCAAAAAACATTTGCAGAGCAGAAGGTAAACCTAATTTGAAAATTTTTTTAATTAAGAAAAGTTTCATTTGAGAAAACTTTAACGCCAAATCATACTTTTGGTATTGCTTTTTATATTTTACATAAAGAACTATATAAATAAGCATAGTAATTCGTGAAATTAAAGTTCCAATTGCTGCCCCTTCCACCCCAAGTTTTGGAAAACCAAAATGACCGAAAATTAATAAATAATTTAAAATTACATTAATCCCATTTGCAACAAGAGTTGCATACATTGCTGGACGAGTTAATGACAATCCATCGGAAAACTGACGGAAAGCCTGAAACATAATCATAGGTATTAAAGAAACTGCAACCCAATTTAAATAAGGAAAAGCTAAGAATACTACATCCTCTGGCTGACCCATTCGAAACATTTGATTTCGAGATAAATAAACAGCTAGAAACAAAAGAAGTCCCAAAAGAGTACATAAAAAAAACCCATGAACAAAAATCTGACCCACACGTTTAAGATCAGAACTCCCATCTGCCTGAGCCACAAGTGGAGTAAGCGCAGTAGAAAAACCTATTCCTAAAGACATCGCAATAAAAAAGAAACTATTTCCTAAAGAAACAGCAGCTAACTCAGTAGCTCCTAATTGTCCGACCATGATATTATCTATCATTTGAACAACGGTATGTCCTAGCAGTCCCAAGATTACAGGAAAAGCAATTTTTATGTTAGTTTTAAACTCTCGGGTATATTGATTCAATGATAGGATATTAAAGACTGAAATAATCAACTAAAAAAACTAATGAGGCCATTGTTGCTGAACCCAGCTCTAGTTCCCTTTTATTAATTGCATCAAAGGTATCATTTTCTGCATGATGGTAATCAAAATAACGTTGTGAATCTGGTTTAAGACCTGCTAAAATATTTGCACCTGTTTTTAGATGTCCAACATCTGCTCCACTCCCACCTTTTACAAATAAATGAATTAGATAAGGCTCAAAATAAGATTCCCAACTTTGTATTGTTTTTAGCTTTTCCGGGGATGTATCTATTGAAAATCCTCTTGGTGTAAAACCTCCTGAATCAGATTCTAAAGCAAATACATGGTTCTCATTTTTTGATTTTGAAACAGATGCATATTTCTTTGCACCTCGCATACCATTTTCTTCATTCATAAAAAGAACTACCCTAAGGGTTCTTTTAGGATTGTAGTTTATTTCTTTGAATAATCTTAAAACCTCCATGGATTGTACTACTCCAGCTCCATCATCATGAGCGCCATCACCTAAGTCCCAAGAATCTAAATGTCCACCTACAACCATTATCTCCTCAGGTTTTTCAGAACCAATAATTTCACCGATCACATTATATGATTGTACATCTGGAAGGTTTTTACAATTTTGTTTTAAATAAAAACGAAGGTTAGGATTTAATGAAATCATAGAACTCAATAGTTCCGCTCCATTAGTACTTATCGCAGCAGCTGGAATTCTCTTCTTTAATGGTAAAAGACCATAACTCATTGATCCGGTATGTGGATAATCATCTAATCTTAAATTAACAGACCTTACTAAAACTGCAACTGCACCCATATTTGCGGCTTGTTCTGCTCCAGAATATCGTTGATCTACACAACCTGTATATGCATCAAATGTATTTATTAAATCTGCTTGCATTGGTCGATTAAAAAAAACAATTTTTCCTTCTACCTCTGCTCTGCTTAAATTATTTAATTCCTCGAATCCTTTTACTTCAATAACTTCAGCTTTAATTCCTGTTAAAGGAGTAGCAACAGAACCCCCTAGGGCACAAATCGGCACATTAATAGTTTTTCCTGGACTCGTTTCAATATGTGCATACTCAAAAGTTCCACGTATCCACTTAGGAACCATAACCGGCTGAAGCCAGACGCGATCTAAACCAAGAGCATCCAATTCCACTTTACCCCAGTCCACCGCACGTTGCGCATTTAAAGAACCTGATAATCTTCCTCCAATCTGATTGGATAAGTGATCTAACCAAGAATAACTTTTTCCATTTAATAATGCTGTAGAATAAATAGATTTAAGTTTATCATCTACTTCAGGATTAGACTGAGATTGAGCTTGAGCTAAGCCAAACATCATTAAAAATAAAATACTCATGTTCTTCATACTCTAATTATTTGGGTGCAAATTGGATTATATTATTCCTGGTTATTGGATTGTCTCCTAAAATCATAAGTCGTTCAACAACATTTTTTAATTCACGTACATTACCAGTCCAAGGATATTGCTTTAATAACGCTAAGGCTGTAGGGTCTATAGATTTAACAGGCATGCCGTCTTTTTTAGCAATTTGATTGATAAAGTGATCCACAAGTAATGGGATGTCCTCAGTTCTCTCAGAAAGAGAGGGAACCTCAATCAATATTACTGCAAATCTATGGTAAAGATCTTCTCTAAATCTACCTGCTTTGATTTCCTCTTTTAAATCTTTATTAGTTGCAGCTAATATTCTAACGTCAACTGTAATATCTTTGTCACTACCAACTCGCTGTACTTTATTTTCTTGAAGTGCTCTTAAAACCTTTGCTTGAGCACTTAAACTCAAATCTCCAATTTCATCCAAAAATAAAGTCCCTTGAGATGCTGCTTCAAATTTACCTTTTCGATCTTTGATAGCAGAAGTAAAAGCGCCTTTGAGATGACCAAACAACTCACTCTCTATCAATTCTGAGGGAATAGCTGCACAATTAACCTCTATGAGTGGAAATTTTTGACGTACACTTTTTTGATGAATCTGATGTGCAACCAATTCTTTTCCAGTACCGTTTGGACCTGTGATTAAAATTCTAGCTTGAGTAGGAGCTACCTTATCGACCAGTTCAATTACTTTTTTAATTTCAAGAGATGAGCCGATTATATCATATTTTCGAGCAATTTTCTTTTTTAAACGAACATTTTCTTTAATTAAATGTTTGCTTGCAATAGCGTTACGTACTGAAATTAAAAGTCGATTTAAATCCGGTGGTTTTGGAATAAAATCATAAGCTCCATTTTTCATTGCGTGGACAGCGGTTTCAACATTACCGTGACCTGTTAACATAATAAAAGGAACTAAAATGCCACTTTTCTGAGCTTTTTCTAAAACCTCTAAGCCATCCATTTTTGGCATTTTGATGTCACATAAAACAAGATCCAAATCATTGTTTTCTAACATTTTTATTCCATCCTTCCCGTCTGTGGCTTCAAATATTTTAAATTGATCATTTTCTTCGCTCAAGATTTTAACTAGGACTCGACGAATAGGTTCTTCATCTTCTATTATTAATATTCTAGTCATTGCTTGTAGGGTTATGATTTATTCATCCATACCGTTCTTTGAGGAAATGGTATTTCAATATTATTTTCATTAAAAACTTCGTAAATACGATAACGAATAGCACTTTTAACCATATTTGAAGAAAAACTATTATTTATAGTAAATGTAAGTTTTAAATCTAGAGCACTATCTCCAAAATCGTTAAAAAAAACATCTGGCCTCGGTTCTCTCACAACTTCATTAAATTCTAGAGTCAAATCTATTAACAGTTGTTTTACTAAATTTAAATCAGAACCATAAGCAACTCCAATATGAATATTTTCTCTTGTTAAAGTTCCGTTTTCTGTCCAATTATAAAGTACTGAGGTTAAAAATTTGTGGTTTGGAATAATGAGTACTTTGTTATCAATTGTTACCGCTCGTGTTGTTCTCAGGGTAATATTTTCAATTTTTCCAACCTGGCCATCCAATTGAATAATATCGCCAACATGAACAGTTTGATCTGCAATAATAAAAACCCCAGAAATTATATCCTGAATAAATGTTTGAAGCGCGAGACCTACTCCTACCAAAAGAGCAGCTGACGCAGCAAAAATAGCTGTTACATTAACTCCTATATTCTCAAATGTAATTAAAATTACAATCAAGTAAATAAAGTAATTAAAGAAAGAAAAAATACTTTTAAAGGTGTATTGTGCTTGTTTATTTAAAGTTCTAAAAACTAATTTTTTAATTAACCTTAAAAAATATTTAGTTAAAACAAATACCGCTAGAATAATCAGGATAGATTTCAAAGAAAATGAAACTGAAGATCCTAAGCTAATATGATAATTAAAAAAGTCAAAAAAATGCTGCATATGAACCTTTTATCGATCCAAAGATAAAATAAAAATGGGGCTAAAAATAAAACCCACCCTTAAAAATAAGGATGGGAAAAATGATGTGAAAAAATCAATAGCTTATATGAACCATAGACTAAAGCACACAATTATTCTTTAACATGAAGTTAGGCAAACATATCTTTTACTTTTTCAAAAAATGATTTGTCTGACTTTTCAGGTTTTGGAAGGAAATTATCATCTTCCATCATTTTTTGAAAAAATTGTTTTTGTTCTCTATTTAATGTTTTTGGTGTCCAAACATTTATATGAACAAGCAAATCACCTGTTCCATAACGGTTAACATCCGGTAAACCTTTACCTCTTAATCTAAGTGTTTTTCCAGACTGAATACCAGATTCTAATTTAATACGAACCTTACCTTCAAGCATTTCAATATCTTTTGACACACCAAGCGCAGCCTCTGATATAGAAATATAAAGATCATAATGAACATGGTTTCCTTCACGCATGAAACGGTCATGTGCGTGTTCTTCTATGAGAACAATTAAATCCCCTGAGACTCCATTTCCAGGAGCAGCATTTCCTTTTCCAGAAACCTTTAACTGCATTCCATCTTCAACTCCTGCTGGTATTTGGATAGAGACAGTTTCTTCTTCCTGAACCATTCCTTGAGAATCACTTCCCTTAGGTCTATCAGAAATAGATTGACCAGAACCAGAACAGGTAGGGCAAGTTACAGCAGTTTGCATACGTCCTAAAATAGTATTGGTAACACGAACCGTTTGGCCTGAACCATTACAAGCGGTACAAGTAGAATAAGTTACGCCACTGGCCTGAACCTTCCTTTTTACCTTAACTTTCTTATTTACACCCGATGCTATTTCCTCTAGGGTAAGCTTAACACGGATTCTTAGATTACTCCCTTTAACCCTTCTTTGTCCACGACCACCGCCACCAAAGCCACCGCCGAAACCTCCACCAAAAATATCTCCAAATTGGCTGAAGATATCATCCATGTTCATTCCACCACCTCCAAATCCTTGACTTCCGTCAAATGCTGCGTGTCCGTATTGATCGTATTTTACTTTTTTATCTGGATCTCCTAATATTTCATATGCTTCTGCAGCATCTTTGAATTTTGCTTCAGCTTTTGAATCATCTGGATTTTTATCAGGGTGAAATTCAATTGCTTTCTTTCGATATGCTTTTTTAATCTCAGAAGCAGTAGCTCCTTTTGAAACTCCTAAAATATCGTAATAATCTTGCTTCATATCTTATTATTTAGACTACTTATTATCTTTAGTCTACTGACCTACAACTACTTTTGGATAGCGTAGAATTTTATCTCCAAGCTTATATCCTTTTTCTACTACATCTATTACTTTTCCAGTCTGGTCTTCTCCAGCAGGGATTTGTGTAATTGCTTCATGAATTTCTGAATCAAATTGATCTCCTGGTTCAACAACAACTACATCCAACCCTTTGGATTTCAAGGATTCATTTAACTTGTTACTAATCAATCTAAACCCGTCAAAATCAGCTGAATTTTCTGATTTATCAGATTCCTTTAATGCTCGTTCAAAATCATCTAGAACAGGCAATAAATTAACCATAACATCCTGTCCAGCAGTTTTGAATAATTCGATTCGCTCTTTTGAAGTTCTTTTTTTAAAATTTTCAAATTCAGCAAAAAGTCTTAAATACTTATCTTTTTCTTGTTCTAAAGATTCTTTAACAGAAATTAATTCCTTTGCCTCTTTAGAAGGTCCCTTCTTAGATGCAGCCTTTTTTGTCGCTGCTTTTTTAGATGGTTTCATAGATTCTTCTGTCGTACTCATTCAATTATTTTTCAATTCAGATGCAAAAGTACTGCCATTATGTTAAAATTGTCAAAATGTCACGTAAAAATTATAGTAAATCTTTCAATGCCTTTTCTAGTGTCGGAAAATTATAAGTGAAATTCTCTTTTTTAACTTTTTCAGAACTTACAAAATGGCTATTTAAAACAAGCATACTCATTTCACCCACCATTAAACGAATCAAAAATTTAGGTAAAGGAGGCATAAAGAAAGGACGTCTAATCCTTTGGGCTAGTTGCCTAATGAATTCTGTTTGTGAAACGACTTCTGGAGCCACTGCATTATAAACTCCTTCCCACTTGTTATTTGCTGCAGTTAAAAAAAGACGTGCAAGATCAGATACATGAATCCAAGATTGCCATTGTTGGCCAGTTCCAAAAGCTGCTCCCAAACCAAATTGAGTTGGAATTTTAAGCGTTGCTAAAACACCTCCTTGGGTAGCAAGAACAAGACCAATTCTTAACTTAGAAACTTTAATATTTAAAGCTTGAAATTCATCTACTGCTTTTTCCCAATCAATAACAACTTGTTCCATAAAAGAACCTGAAGAAACAGGATCCTCTTCGTAATGAATTTTGTCGGGAGAAGAAGGATATACCCCTATTGCAGATGCAGAAACTACACTCGAAACTGTATGATTTATTCCTTCTAAGGTTTTTACTAATAGAGATGTGGTATTTATTCTACTGGTTAGTATTTCATTTTTATATTTCTTGGTCCAAGGCTTTGAAACAGTAGCACCTGCTAAATGAATTATGGTATCCACTCCATTCAAACATTCTGAATCGATTAACCCTTCTTCTGGGTTCCAATAAAAACCTTTTATTCCTTTATGAAAACCTAGTTTAGATTTACTCCTTGTTAAAAAATGAACTTCATGACCTTCTTTTAGAGCGTGCTCAATAAGAATCTTCCCCACCAAACCTGTCGCACCACTTATTAAAAACTTCATTCTATTTTTTTTTGTAAAAATAATATAATTAAGTCCGAATTGCACGTAACATTTCACGTTTTCCAGGAGGTCCTTCTATTCTAAAAACCTCCAACCCTAAAGCCTCTAATGATCTTCTAACACAGCCTTTTGCGGAATAAGTGACAAATACACCATTCCTATTTAGAGCATCTATTATAGGACCAAGTGTTTCTTCACTCCACATTTGAGGTTGCACACGGAATCCAAAAGCGTCGTAATAGATAACGTCATACTTAGAAACAGGATTGAAGTTTTCCATCAAAATTTTATTTTTTAATAGACTGAAAAATGGATTGATTTTATTTTTCTTTTCCCATGGAGATAAATGGAGTTCTTTTAAAAGAGATTTATAATTTTTAGAAAGGAAAAGGGAATCAAAATCTAAATCTTGAACTTCAAAATAAGATAATGGAAACGCTTCAATAGTTTCGAATTTTACTTCAAATTCATTTTCAATTGCATATTCTAAGGAGAGCAGTGCATTTAGACCAGTACCAAATCCCATTTCGAAAACAGTACAAGTCTTATGATTAGTTTTATTTAATGATTTCCAAAAAGACAAACCAGACTCAATATAAACATGCATGGCTTCGTTATAAGCACCATGCATGGAATGATAATATTCATCCCACTGCTCCATATATAAAGTGGAACTTCCGTCTGCTGTTATGACTTTTTCTCTTTTGATTCCCTAAAGGTAAAAAAATGAATATTGATCTTTTAAAAAGATATGATTTAAAAAATTAATCTTTAATTTTGATATTTATTAGCAGGAATAATGAAAATAACACACACAAAAGAATCCAGAATAAAAAATGTTGATTTTGACAATTTAAGTTTTGGAGAAATCTTTACGGACCACATGTTTGTATGCGACTATAAAGATGGCGTTTGGAATACGCCCGAAATTATGCCGTATCAACCCATTCAAATGGATCCATCTTCAAGTGTCTTTCATTACGGGCAAGCTGTTTTTGAGGGAATGAAAGCCTATAAAGATGAATCTAACGAAGTTTGGTTATTTCGTCCAGATCAAAACTTTGAGCGTATAAATAAATCTTCCAAGCGTTTATCAATGCCTACATTTCCAAAGGAATTATTTTTTAATGGACTTGAAAAACTATTAAGTCTAGACAAAGAATGGATCAAAAAAGGAACAGGTAATTCTCTTTACATTCGACCATTTGTTTTTGCTAATCAAGCAGGCGTTCAAGCTTCAGCTTCTAATGTATATAAATTTATGATCATTTGTTCTCCTGTTAGTAGCTATTACAGTTCCTCGGAAGTTCATGTTCAAGTTGCAGAGAAATACAGTAGAGCTGCATCTGGAGGTGTAGGATTTGCAAAAGCTGCAGGGAATTATGCTGCTCAATTTTACCCCACCTCCCTCGCACTTAAAGAAGGGTTTCAACAAATTATTTGGACCGACGCTAACACCCACGAGTATTTAGAAGAAGCGGGTACAATGAATATCTTTTTCAGAATTAACGACACACTTGTGACAACCCCAACTAGTGACAGGATTCTTGACGGAGTAACAAGAAAAAGTATTTTAAAACTATCGGAACACCTAGGTATTAAAACCGATGTTCGTCCGATTACTATTCATGAACTCCTTTCTGCAAAAAAAGACGGAAGTTTAAAAGAGATTTTTGGTGCAGGTACAGCAGTAGTAGTTAGTCCAATAAAAGGTTTTGGATATCAAAACGAACGATATGTATTAGAAGACATTGAAGATTCTTTTGCTCAGAAACTCAAAAATCACATGGTGGCTATTCAAACCAATGCTACAGAAGATCCATTTGGATGGCGTTATCCAGTTAACACTACTGATTCAGTATCGCTTTAATATTGGGTTTAAAATAGTTCGGCCCTTTCATTACTTTTCCATCTTCTCTGTAAATTGGGTTTCCATCTTCACCTAACTTACTCATATTAGAACGCTGTATTTCTTCGAAAACTTCAGTGATTTTATGCTGCATTCCATGGGTAAGAATAGTCCCACATAAAATATAAAGCATATCCCCTAAGGCATCTGCTACTTCTACTAAATCATTATTTTGAACTGCTTCTAAATATTCTTCATTCTCTTCTTTCATCAAGTTGAAACGAAGTTCTTTAATTTCATCAGAGACTTCAATAGTTGGCTTTTGATTTACACCAATCTTAAAAGCTTCATGAAAAGCTAGTACGGCATCTAATTCATTTTTAATCATATGGATCTGGTTTAATTTAACCGAAGGCTAAACTTAGTTGTAACATAATTCCAAATCCAAAAGGTTTGGAACTATTTTTTTTTAATTTCGTAGAAAAATAACGTTATGTTTTCAAACGGACAACTCCTTTTCGCAGTATTTTTTGTAATAGCTTTCACAATTGCTATCATATATACCTACAGAAAGGATTTCAAAGGACATCAAGTACACTATAAAGGAAGCTTTAAAATCTTACTTTCCTTTATTGCAGCTATAGTTGTTTTATTTTTTATTAAATATTTTACCCAAGCAAACTAATCAAGTAACTCCTTAATTATAATTCATACAAAATGCATTACATACGTTTTATTATAGGAGTTCTTTTTTTTATATTTCTTAGTTTCCTATTGCATATTAAGAATATACCTTCAGAATTTAAAATAAAGCGTACGATAACTACTTCGATTCCCGCAGAGACTTTATATAAATACATTCATGATTTTGAACAGTGGCCGGAGTGGAATCCATGGATACAAGAAGATCCTGAAATGAAGCTCACTTTCGATAAAACTAAATCAGAACTACCTTCTTATAAATGGTTTGGAAAAGAGGGATCTGGATCTGTAAAAACAATAGCAACAGACGACCCACACCGAATAAAGCAGGTCATGTTATTTGATGGTTTTAACCCTGCTAACATATCATGGAATATTAAAGAAGATTCTAATACGCTTCAATGGACAATGGAAGGGGAAATGGATTTTACAATGAAAATTTTTACTCTGATGAGTGGAAGCATGGATTCAATGATTGGACCTTATTATGAAAGAGGTTTAAAAAACATAAATCGAATTTTAAACAATAAACTAAATGAATATCGATTTAAGTTAATAGAAAATGAGTCACTTCAAAAACAATTTTATCTGAATAATACCTATTTTTCAAAACCCGATAAAATTGATTCCATAAGAACAGCTGACTCTAAAATTTTACTAGAATATGCTAGAGAAAATAAGTTACAAACCGATGGGATATTTTTTACTCTAACTCCGAGATTAGATTCAATAGCCGTAACCTGGAAACTTGCATTACCCATAAAAGAATATCACAAATCGACAAACCCATTCATTAAGTGTAGATTAATGCGAGAAAGAAAAAGTTTGAGTGGAATTCATTATGGTCCAAAAGACAAGCTTGAAACGTCTTGGAATACACTTTACAAAAAAATAGATGAAATAAATCCCAATCTCCAATATTATCAAATTACTAGATATATTAAAGATATTAGCTTTGATAAAGATCCTTTAAGTTGGGAAACAGAACTTATTTTACCTTATAAACTAGATTTTTAAAATATTGAAGAAATGAAAATATTATTATGGGTGTTTTTAGGAGGAGGATTAGGAAGTAGCTTACGCTATGGAATTTATTTGCTATTTAAAAACACCACTTCTTTATATCCTGTTGGAACTTTTTTAGCAAATTTAGTGGGGTGTCTTTTAATAGGAGTATTATTTGGAGTACTTCAAAAACTCAATCTTCTAAAATCAGAAATTCATTTCTTTTTTATTGTTGGTTTTACGGGAGGACTAACAACTTTTTCTTCTTTTGCCATTGAAAACGTGCATCTATTTCGAGAACAAACCTTTCTTCAACCCTTAATCTATACTTTTGGTAGTCTAATTATAGGGGTTTTGATGGTAATTGCTGGACTTTGGCTTTCTAAATCTCTTTAGAAAGAAACTCGAAAAAAATTTACTTACTTAATAATCAATTGATTATAAATATCTAATGATTAATTGTACCTGTTTATTAATAAAATTAAGCACCCCCCTTTTAAAATTAGGGAGTATTCTTAAAATATTGAATTTAAATTTACCATACCCCTATTTTTTAGGGGTAAATTTTATAAAAAACATAAAAAGAGTAAATTTTACACAAAAACTTACGGGGTAATCATCAAAAGCATACTATTTTTGATCAAAATCATTTAAACAATAATTATATGAAAAAAGTAGAAGCGATAATTCGCAAATCAAAATTTGGAGACGTAAGAGATGCGCTCCATAAAGTAGAGGTTAACTTTTTCAGTTACTGGGATGTTACTGGGGTTGGAAATGAAAAAGAAGGGCACGTTTACCGAGGCATTTCTTACAGCACATCTGACATTCAAAGAAGATATTTATCCATTGTAGTTAACGACCAATTTCTTGAAAGAACAATTGATGCCATTACAAGCTCAGCCGGAACAGGAGCTGTTGGTGATGGAAAAATATTTGTTTCAAGTATAGACGAAGCGATTAGAATTCGTACCGGAGAAACTGGAGGAGAAACACTTAACTAAAAAACTAAACAACTATAATTTATTATGGAAACAACAGCAATTTTTACAGCAAACAACGTATGGATGATGGTCTGTACGGCACTAGTATTTTTTATGCATTTAGGATTTTCGTTCCTAGAAATTGGATTAACTAGACAAAAAAATACAATCAATATCTTATTTAAAAACTTCTTTGTTATAACAGTAGGTCTTTTACTTTATGCAATAGGAGGTTTCAATTTAATGTACCCAGGTTTCGAGGATGGAGCAATGGGTATTTTCAAATTCGCTGGGTGGGGAATCGCATCTCCTGAAAATGGAATGACAACTGCATATGCAGATGGTGGATACACTTGGTGGACAGACTTCTTATTTCAAGGTATGTTCGCAGCAACTGCAGCAACTATCGTTTCTGGAGCTGTAGCAGAAAGAATTAAACTTAAAAGTTTCATGATTTTTGCAATTATATATGTAGGATTAATCTATCCAATAGTAGGTTCTTGGAAATGGGGTGGTGGATTCCTTGACGCAATGGGATTCTATGACTTCGCTGGATCAACTCTTGTTCATTCTGTAGGAGGATGGGCTGCATTAGTTGCTATTTACTTACTTGGTGCTCGAATTGGAAAATTTGATCCTGACGGAACTTCAAGAGCAATTCCAGGACACAACCTCCCACTAGCAGCTGCTGGGGTATTAATCCTTTGGTTAGGATGGTTTGGATTTAACGGTGGTTCTGTATTATCTGCAGACCCTGCATTAACATCATTAACTTTAGTAACTACATGTTTAGCTGCCGCTGCAGGTGGTGTAGCATCAGCTATATTCTCTAACATTCTTTATAAAAACTTTGACCTTACCATGTTTATGAATGGTATACTTGGTGGTTTAGTTGGAATTACTGCTGGAGCAGACCAAATGGGACCATTGGATGCAGTTATTATTGGAATTATAGCAGGTATCATCATTGTACTTGGAGTTTCTTTAATTGATAAACTTAAACTTGACGATCCAGTAGGAGCAGTAGCTGTTCACTTAATTTGTGGAATTTGGGGAACCTTAGCAGTAGGAATATTTGGAGCAATGGCAGGGTTTGATCAATTCTTGATCCAATTAGCTGGTGTAGGAATTGTAGGGGCATTCTGTGTAGTAGCAAGCTTCTTAATTATGCTATTAGTTAAAGCAATTTCTGGAGGAAGCATCAGAGTTGAAAAAGAAGAAGAACTTAAAGGACTAGACATTTCAGAGCACGGTATGGATGCTTATGCAGACTTTAGACTTAACCAACACTAAACAAACAATAATTTAATATAAACATTATGAAAATTTTCAAAACATCAATTTTATCTTTAGCATTATTTGCATCGACAATTACTTTTGCTCAAGAAACAGAAGTAGCAACTGAAGAACCAACTGAAGAAGCTGCTCCAACATTTAGTGTTAGCGGATCAGTTGACACTTATTTTAGAAGTGCAGAATTTGCACCGAACACTTCATTTGCTGGGATCCCTGGATTTGCACTAGGGATGGCTAACATTGTTCTTTCTTATGAAGGAGAAAAACATGGATTTGTAGCTGATTTAGTATACGGTCCTAGAGGAACCGAAGCAGTATTCAACTCTGTTGGATCTTCTAACATCGTAAACCAGTTATATGCATACTATAATGTAAGCGATAGTTTTACGTTAACATTGGGTAACTTCAACACATTCCTTGGATATGAAGTTATTTCGCCGGTAGCAAACTTCAACTACTCAACTTCCTACATGTTCTCTTACGGACCATTCTCTCATACAGGTATTAAAGCTGACTTTGCTTTATCTGATGATGTATCTTTAATGGTTGCAGTATTAAACCAAACTGACTACACAGAAGGAAACATTGACTCGGATGGAGTTATGTTTGAGAAATACATGTACGGTGTACAATTAGGATTATACGGACAATACATTAACCTATTGGCTGGTGAAGATTATACTCAAATTGATTTCACAGGAGGTCTTGACATCACAGACTCTTTCTTTTTAGGAGTTAACGCTACTTCTACTGACTTAGGTGGAGATGCAGGATTCTCTGGAATTGCACTATATCCTCAGGTTGCTTTATCTGAAAGCTTTAGTGTAGGGTTAAGAGGTGAAATCTTTAGCGAGACTGATGGTGGTGTTGGAGCTTTATACTCTGGATCTCTAGATGGAAGTACAGAAGATGCTGACAATACATCTATCACTATCACTGGTAGCTATACTAGTGGAAACTTTATATTAAAGCCAGAATTTAGAATTGACACTGCATCTGCAAACATCTACTCTAAAAATGCAACTGACTTTTCTGACAACTTAGCGTCTTTTGTAGTAGCCGCTATATATTCATTCTAAAAGAAATTAATACATAATTGTTTGGTTTCCCCCCGCAAAGTTTTGGTAGCCTTTGTGGGGGTTTTTTTATGCCAAAAATGTTATATTCGTTCAAACAAAAGCCATACATTAATTACGCTTATAATAGATGAAAAGAATTACACTCGTTATGAACTGTCCCGATCAAAAGGGAATTATTGCTGAAGTAACCAACTTCATTCATAACAACAACGGAAATATTGTTTACATTGATCAATACGTAGATCGAGTTAATGCTGTATTTTTTATGAGAGTAGAATGTGAAATTTCTGAGAACGATCACAGTCTAGAGTATTTTAAATCAAATTTTGAATCTACAATAGGGAAACAATTCCAATTAAAGGTTGATATATACATAAATGATGTTTTACCAAAAATGGCATTATTTGTTTCTAAATATGATCATTGTTTATACGACATCCTCTCCAGACATCAATCGGGTGAATTAGCCGTTGACATTCCTTTTATCCTTAGTAATCATAATGATTTAAAAAGTATAGCGGACCGTTTTGATATTCCGTTTTATCATGTTCCTGTTACTAAAGAAACGAAAGAAGAAGCTGAGGAGGAACAACTTAAAATTTTAAAAGAACACCATATTGATTTTATTGTTTTAGCACGTTATATGCAAATAGTTTCTGGCAAATTAATAAAGCATTACACAAACAAGATAATCAATATACACCATTCTTTTTTACCTGCATTCCCAGGAGCAAAACCGTACCATTCCGCATACGATAGAGGGGTGAAAATTATTGGAGCTACTAGCCACTATGTTACGGAGGAGCTTGATGCTGGCCCTATTATTGAGCAAGACACCACTCATGTAACTCATTTAAATTCAATTAACGACTTCATAGCCAAAGGAAGAGATTTAGAACGCATAGTTCTTTCTAAAGCACTACAATTACATACGACTAGAAAAGTAATGGTTTATCAGAATAAAACCATCGTATTCTCTTAAAGCTAAAGTTTTTTTAAAAAATCTAAAGTCATCTCGTTGAATTGCCTCGGACGTTCTACATTTACAACATGTCCACAATCTTGAATTACCTCTAAATGGGAAGAAATATGAAGATTTACAACCTCTTTCACCGAGGGTAAAAACATATAATCCTCTGATCCCATAACATAAAGTGTAGGGATATTCAATTCTTCTTGCCTAAATATTTTAAGCAAAGGAATTACATCGCCAGTTAGTTTAAACCAGCGTATAAATTCTTTTTGATATAATTTTTTAGCTTCTCTAATAAACATAATACGAGAATCTTTATGATTTCTATGAGGCATCATAATGAAAGCAAATACTTTATAAATCCACATATACGGAACTATCGACTTTATTGAATTACCAATATAAATAAGAAGTCTAGATTGAAAACCAAATTTTAATATTGCACCCCCCATGGTCATACTCAAAACTCGTTCGGGCTGCATTTCTGCGATTTGTCTTATAATTATAGTACCTAAAGAAATTCCTATAAAATGAGTTTGTTTAATTTCTTTATAATCCAAAACTTCAATAATATCAGATGCTATCGCATCGAAGGTATACGCACCTTTTAAGGGTTTTAATGTATTAGAACTTGAATCACCATGACCTCGTAAGTCAATTAACAATAAATTAAAATACTTTGAAAATGCTCTTATTTGCTTGAACCATACAGAGGAACTCCCTCCAGCTCCATGGATAAAAGTTACCCATGGGGCATTTTTATCGTCAGCTTCATAAAGGGTGTAATTCAGCATTATATATAATTTTTATTTTTTAGTATTGCTTCCATTTGAAGCTGCAAATCTTGAGCCGCTTTTCCTGCAGCACCTGCAAAATCTTCACCTTTAGAAGCATAAATAATTCCTCGTGATGAATTTACTAATAAACCTACATCTTCAGATAAACCATTTTCAGCAACTTCACTTAAACTTCCCCCTTGAGCCCCTACTCCTGGTATTAATAAAAAAGAATTTGGAATTAATGCCCTAATGTTTTTAAGAGCAGCGGCTTTTGTTGCTCCCACAACATACATAAGTCGATCGGAACCCTCCCAATGGGTACTCGTTTCAATTACTTTCTCGTAGAGCATTTTACTGCCAATTTTTTGGGTTTGAAAGTCGGAAGAACCTGTGTTTGAAGTTAATGCTAGAACGATAGCATATTTTTCTTCAAACTCTAAAAAAGGTTCAACTGAATCTTTACCCATGTAGGGTGCTACTGTTATTGAATCAAAATTAAAAGTTTCAAAATATGCTTTAGCATACCGAGTTGCGGTGTTCCCAATATCACCACGTTTAGCATCTGCAATTGTAAAAATCTCTGGATGGTTCTGGTTTAGATATTCCATTACTTTTTTCAGAGACTTCATTCCTTCCGGTCCATATGTCTCAAAAAATGCTATATTAGGTTTATACGCTATAGTATAAGCTGCTGTAGAGTCAATTATAGCTTTGGAAAATTCAAATAAAGGGTCTTGTGATTCTTTGATGAGCTCTGGAACTTTTTCCAAATCAACATCCAAACCAACACACAAAAAAGATTTTTTAAGAAGGATTTGCTCCTTTAATGCTTTTATTCTCATATATTAAAAAACCTCACCGGCTTCCTTAAGTTTTTCTGTATTTTGATACAGTTGCAATTCATCGATAAGCTTCTGAACATCTCCATTAATTATATTTTGAAGATCATAAAGCGTTAAACCAATTCTATGATCTGTTACCCTCCCTTGAGGATAATTATAAGTTCTAATCTTAGCAGATCGATCGCCAGATGAAACTAATGAATTACGTTTTTGTGAATCTGCTTCAAGTTTTTTAGCCAATTCCATTTCGTATAAACGAGAACGCAAAACCTTGAGCGCTTTATCTTTATTTTTATGTTGGGATTTTTGATCTTGGCACTGAGCAACAATTCCAGTTGGTTCGTGAGTTAAACGAACCGCAGAATAGGTAGTGTTTACGGACTGTCCCCCAGGTCCAGAGGAACAGAAATAATCTACACGAACATCATTCATATTAATTTCAACATCAAATTCTTCTGCCTCTGGCAAAACCATAACCGTTGCAGCAGAAGTATGAACTCGTCCTTGAGTTTCAGTTTGAGGAACGCGTTGAACTCGGTGTACTCCCGATTCAAATTTCATAACCCCATAGCAGTCTTCTCCAGAAGCCTCAAAGATAATTTCCTTAAAACCACCGGCTGTTCCTTCACTACTATCCACTAAACTTACGTTCCAACCTTTGTCTTGACAAAATTTAGAATACATACGGTATAAATCTCCAGCAAAAATACTTGCTTCATCTCCACCAGTTCCAGCTCTAATTTCTACGACTATATTTTTAGCATCTTCTGGATCTTTTGGTATTAATAAAAACTTAATATCTTCTTCTAATTCCGGAAGACTCTCTTTCGCTTCTTCCAATTGCATTTTAGCCATTTCTAACATCTCAGCATCAGAAGCATCACTAATAATCTCTTCTGCTTCAGCGATATTAGAAAGCAAGGTTTTGTATTGCTCACCTTTTTCAGTTAATATTTTCAAGTCTTTATATTCCTTATTCAGCTGAACATACCGCTTTTGGTCCATAATGATATCGGGTTGAATAATCAAATCGGAGACCTCGTCAAAGCGTTGTTGAATTATTTGTAGTTTTTCGATCATAAGTTGCTAATCTAAGTCGTAAAATTACTACTTTTTAAATAAATAAGAAGTGAATTAATCTAAAACAAAACTGAAATTAGTTGATACACTAAATGCAGAAAGTCCATCTGATCTTTGGTAGTTTTGAATACGTAAACCAATCTTCTTAAGTGAAAGGCTCAATAGGTTATACTCAGACAAAACATCGGTAAACACGAGCTCCCCCCCTATTTGATAGCTTGAAAAAGCTGAAAGATCATAATCAGAAGTATAAAATTCGTCTGTTGAAAGATGTTCGTTATAAGGAGCAAAATAATCTGCTGCTGTTTGATCATATAATCTTATACTGGGAGTTAGTTTCCAATTCATATTAAATTTAAAAGGAAGTTCTAACTGGTAGGTATTTGAATATATCCCCCAATCATCCAGATATTTCCTTAAATAAGAACGTACTACTAAATATTCATTTACATAATAATTTAATCGCATTCCGAAAGGATACTTAAGTCGGGTAGCTGGGAGTCGTTCAATATCATCAGCTAAATGAAAAACATCTGTATTTGAACTATTTTCATAATTAGAAATGCTATTTGCATTTCCCACATAATAATTTGTCCGATCAGAAAAATAAACTCGCTGCAGGGGGTTTGCCAACCAACCTTCTTGTTTGACAACATCAAGTACTAGAGAAAATTGCATTCTAGGACTCAAAATTTGAGAAAACCCCAGGGAAAAAGAATATGAATTTCTTTTTACATCATCGATTGGAGAATAGTTTGATGGGAGATATCCTATAACACTAGCACCACTAGAGTTAAGAACACTTACTCCTGAGAAATAACTTTGATTATCGAACAAAAAATCTGATCCATATAACTCGTATTCATGAATTTCAGTGGGAATTATTGGAAGCCATTTGTCTAAATAAACCTGTGCTTTCAAACTAATTTCTGTATTTTTTTCATTCCACAATTGCGTTATGCCTCCTCCAAAACCAAAAGATTGATAATCATACTCAAAAGAAGAACCAATATTTGAAGACCAATATCTATTTCGGTCGTCTGTCGCATGTACATAAGATAAATTAATTGCGGTTAAAACATCTTTCCTAGAAGCACCTGTAGAAGCAACCCATGGAGAGCCTCTGGGTCCCCGACCACCACTTCCGCTTCCATCACCTCCACCTCCACCAGTATAATCTCTTTCGCCTGATGATGCACCTGTATTAAAAGGATTTCCATTACTTGAACTCGCCGAGGTATAAGCAGAAAAACCAAAATCGGCAGTTAAAACATCATCTTCGTTTAAAGGAATATTAACAACAACTGTTGGTGCAAAATTCTCTAATTCTTCGTTACCAACACCTCCAGTAACTGAAGCATGAATTCCTTCTTGATTGTAATAACCAAGTAATAGATCTACTTCTACAGCTTCAAGTATCTTTTTTTTATAAACTTTAAGAGAATCATTTTGAGCATAGGAAACAAATCCTATACTCATTAAAAAAAATAATATTATTTTTTTAGTTACAACCACAACCACCTCCTGTTTTTCCGCCGTTTGCACCTGCAGCAGCTTCTCTGTAAATATGAAAAGTAGTTTCAAATCGTTCTGATAAACTTGCTTTGAGCGCCATATCTGAATCATTCAAATAAACCTTATTATATTCTTTAACAGATACACAGCTACTGCCTGAAACTAAAATCATCGACAACACCATTAAAAGTTTAATTTTCTTCAATTTCAATATTTTTAGATCGATGAATCATCCCAGAGTCATCTATTAAAATAGCTTCTACGTTAGGTAACTGGTTAATTAAAAACAGTCCAGCTTCTCTTCCCATAACAAATACTGCAGTTGCAAGAGCATCTGCTAATTCAGCTTTTCCTGCAAACACAGTACAACTTACAATTCCTTTTGCAGGAATCCCAGTTCTTGGGTCAATAATATGGCTATATCGCTCCCCATTAATTTGAGTGAATTTTTCATAATCTCCAGAAGTTACAACCGCATCATGTTTTAATGAAAACCATGAAAAAACCTTCTTGTTATTCATAGGATTTACAATACCAATAGTCCATGAAGAGCCATCAGGTTTGGTTCCCCAAGTATTCATATCTCCAGATGCATTAATGATCCCTCCAATAACACCCCGTTCTACAAGAACTTGCTTCGCCCGGTCAGCAGCATAGCCCTTTCCGATGGCGCCAAAACCAATTCGCATTCCCTTTTTAGGTAAAAAAATAGTTGAGGCCTCTTCGTTTAATTCAATAAGGTGATGACCAATATTAACAATTGAAGCATTTAGAATTTCTTGATCTGGCATTTGCGATTCCCTACCATCAAATTCCCATAGTTTACCCACAGCCGCAAATGAAATATCAAATGCACCAGAGGATAATTTTGAAATCTGTTGTGCTCTATAAATTAGAGCAAAAAGTTCTTTTGAAACCTTAACAGCAGCAACTCCTGCATTTAGATTAATTTTAGAGGTTTCAGAACTTTGAATCCAGGATGAAATTAATTTTTCAATTCGAACAATCTCTTCTTTTGCAAGAGCCAAGGATTCCTTAGCAAATTCTTCATCTTCAGCAACAACTGAGATATTAAAAGAAGATCCCATTAAAATACTGGACTCTGAGTATAATTGCTGTGCACTTAAAATAAAGCTAGATACAACAAAACTCAACAGGACCAGAATCTTTTTCATTTTAAAAATCTTCTATATTTTGAATGTAACTTTTAACAGGAATTTTATCATATCCCAACCTCCCAATAACCTCCACATTAGAATTTAAAATAACAACCAAAGGAAAGTATCCATTAGGATTGTAAACACTAGCAATTTCATCGTTTCGATCTTGGATTTCATTCGGTAATTTATTCTTTTTCCTTTTTGGGAAATCTGCTCTAAAAAGTAAATAATTCTCCTCAGCATAAGAAATAAATTCAGGATTAGTCCAGATTTCTTTTTCAAGTTTAATGCAAGGAATACACCAGTCAGAACCTGAAAAAACCAATACGATTTTTTTATTGGTTTGTTTGGATTTAAGTTTTGTTTCTTCCCAGTCTGATTGCCAATTTTGAGCAGAAACAAAACTGACCTTTAATGAACATAAAATAACTAGCGAAAGAAAAATAAATCTGTTCATTATAGGATATGTTGTTTAAAGTTTTCTAATATGTAAAAGTCCCTTGAGTACTTTTAATTGTCAATTTTTTATCACTTGAAGCTTCAACCTTTCCGATAATCTGAGCGGGCACATTAAATAATTCTGATATTGAAATAATCTGTTCAGCTAATTCTGGAGCTACATAAAGCTCCATTCTATGCCCCATATTAAAAACTTCATACATCTCTTTCCAAGATGTTTTAGATTCTTCTTGAATCATTTTGAATAGGGGAGGCAAATCGAATAAATTATCTTTTATAACATGTAAAGAGTCTATAAAATGTAGAATTTTAGTCTGAGCTCCTCCGCTACAATGAACCATTCCATGAATTAAAGATTTATCCACAGTGTTCATTATTTTCTGAATTATTGGAGCATAAGTTCTTGTGGGAGATAAAACTAGTTTTCCTGCATTTATTGGACTATTTTCAACAAGATCTGTTAGATTCTTTGAACCTGAGTAAATTAAATCTTCTGGAACGCTAGCATCAAAAGTTTCTGGATATTTAGATTTTAGGTTCTTATTAAAAACATCGTGTCTTGCGGAAGTAAGTCCATTACTTCCCATTCCACCGTTGTATTCTTTTTCATAAGAAGCCTGACCAAAGGAAGCTAAGCCTACGATAACATCTCCAGGCTGAATATTCGCATTATCAATAACATCAGAACGCTTCATTCTTGCGGTAACCGTGGAATCTACGATTATGGTTTGAACTAAATCTCCAATGTCTGCAGTTTCTCCTCCTGTACTGTGTATAGAAACTCCATAACCTTTAAGTTCCTCTATTATTTCTTCAGTTCCATTAATTATAGCAGCTAAAACTTCACCAGGGATTCTGTTTTTATTTCTTCCAATGGTAGAGGAAAGTAAAATATCTTGTGAAGCCCCTACACACAACAAATCATCAATATTCATTATTAAAGCATCCTGAGCCACTCCTTTCCAAACTGATAAATCTCCTGTTTCTCTCCAATAAGCATATGCCAATGAAGATTTTGTTCCAGCTCCATCGGCATGCATTACCAGGCAATGCTCTTCGCTTCCTGTTAAATAATCTGGAACTATCTTACAAAAAGCTTTAGGAAAAAGACCTTTATTTATGTTTTTAATAGCGTTGTGCACATCTTCTTTTTGTGCAGAAACTCCTCGAAGACGATAACGGTCACTAGACAACTCACTCATACTGGTTATAATTTACCACAAAAATACATCAATTTATTTCCTTTACCTAGAGCAATTTTAGACGAATAAAAAACTAATAAACTATTTTTTTGAAGAGTCTACATTCTCTGTTGATCTAACATATGCAAAACCACCCGCTTTCCCCGTAGACCATGAAGTAAACCTAATGAATATGTATATATCATCGGTTACTAAGTGTAAAACCATATCTTGACCAACAACGTTTTTAGGCTTTCCATTTGTAGCTGCTCTAAAAGTTTCAAAAGTTAGCTCATCAATTTGATCGATAGTTCCAATTGCCCATTCAGTATCAACAGGACTAGTTTCTTTTACTGCTGCTGCTTCGCTCACAATATTATAAATTTGCCCTCCACTATTACCTCGTGTTATTTTTACATTATCAGTTAAATGATCTTGCTGTGAAGAATTTGTAGCATCGCCTCCATCCTCTTTTGTAAAAGTCATCGATGCACCTTCCCAAATTGTATAAACCGCTTCAACCTCATCTACATCTGTGATTGAAACTGTAACGTTTATATCCTCAGATATACTACCTACAGTAACACGGATTACAGCTGTTACAACCTGTATTGTTTCAAAATCAAAAAGACTAGCGTCTGCCACAGTAACAGCTCCTGTCGATGCATTTACCGACAAGGCCCCGTTTACACTTTGAGACACAAAACTGTATTGTAAGCTTCCAGAGGACGCTGAAGCTTGAACTGTTCCAATGGGAGCTCCCACGTCAGGATTTTCGTCAATTGTTGAGGATAAATTTGCAGCTGTAATTACTGGAACAACAACTTCCGGAGTTGTTACAATTTGAATATCATCGTCACCACCATCACCACCACAACCCATAAAAAACATAAACTGCATACACAGCAAATATTTTAAACCGTTTTTAGCATTTAAATGTTTCATAAAAAAATAATATAGTTATGAATAAAGATACTAAAACTAAACCAACAAATTCTATCTAGAAAACAGTAATTCTCGATATTTTGCGAGTGGCCAAATCGAGTTATCTACCAACAACTCTAACTTATCGCAGTGGTACCGTATAATTTCAAAATAAGGTTTAACAAGTTTGTGGTATGCACTTGCTTTTTCATAACTATCATCGAGTAAATTTGCTTTCTTTCGTTCCGAAATCATATCCCCAACCCCAAGATTAATTTGAGCAATATGGCCCGATATTCTTTCTAGAATAAGCATTTGTTCTTGTGCATGAGATTCAAAATCTTTACCATAAATTTCTTTCAACCCTTTTACGTTATCAATGAGCGTATTCTGGTATTTAATTGCAGTTGGAATAATGTGATTTCTAGCAATATCACCTAAGACTCTTCCCTCTATCTGCAAGGTATAAGTATATTGTTGTAAATCTACTTCTACTCTTGATTCAAGTTCACGCTCACTAAAAACTTTGAGTCCTTTGAACAAAGTAATACTTTTAGGTGCTAAATATGATTTTATAGCATCTGGAGTTGATGTTGCAGGATTTAAACCTCTCTTTTTTGCGTTTTTAATCCAAGTTTCACTATAACCATCTCCTTCAAATAAAATTGTTCTAATGTGTTTTATAGAATCACGAAGCTCATTAAAAATCGCATCGTCTTTTTTCATTTTTGGATTTTCAAGACGTCCATCTACTTTTGCTTTAAAAATAGACAACTGTTCTGCAACTATAGAATTTAGGACTGTTATTGGTTTAGCACAATTAGTTTTCGAACCAACAGCTCTAAATTCAAATTTATTTCCTGTGAACGCAAATGGGGAAGTCCTGTTTTGGTCTGTATTATCTAATAGGATTTCAGGTATTTTTCCAATTACATTAAGCTTTAAATCTGTTTTTTCTTTAGGGGATAGTTTCCCCTCGGAAACTTGTTCTAGGTTATTAAGCACATCCGTTAATTGCTCTCCAATAAAAACAGACATAATTGGCATCGGAGCTTCATCTGATCCAAGTCTTAATTCATTACTTGCCGATACGATACTACCCCTCAGCAGAGATTCATGATTAAGAACTGCAACAATAGTATTGATAAAAAAAGTTAAAAATTGAAGGTTATTCATTGGAGTTTTCCCAGGACTCAATAAATTAGTGCCGGAATTTGTTCTTAGAGACCAATTATTATGTTTCCCAGACCCATTGATCCCGCTGAATGGCTTTTCATGTAGCAGCACCATAAAATCATGTTTATCAGCTATTTTATTCATTACATCTAACAACAATGCATTATGGTCTACCGACAAATTTGCCTCTTCAAAAATGGGAGCTAATTCGAATTGAGCAGGAGCAACCTCATTATGTCTTGTTTTAACAGGAATCCCCAAAAGCAAACTCTGATATTCTAATTCTTGCATAAACGACAATGCCCGAGCAGGAATAGAACCAAAATAATGATCGTTTAATTGCTGTCCTTTTGCTGACTCATGCCCCATTAAAGTTCTTCCGGTTAAGATTAAATCTGGTCGTGAAGCTGCTAAGGTTTTATCAATTAAAAAATACTCTTGTTCCCATCCTAAGGTTGCATATACTTTTTGGGTATTCTTATCAAAATAACGAGCAACTTCAGTAGCGGCTTTACCCAGTTGCGTTAACGATCTAATTAGTGGTGTTTTGTAATCAAGAGCTTCTCCAGTATAGGAAACAAAAATTGTAGGAATACACAATGTTTTGCCATAGATAAAAGCAGGTGAAGTAGGATCCCATGCTGTATAACCTCTAGCCTCAAATGTATTTCTTATACCCCCACTTGGAAAACTAGAGGCATCAGGTTCTTGCTGAACTAATTGACTTCCATCGAACTGTTCAATTGCCAGAGAAGCATCTGATAAATCAAAAAAAGATTGATGTTTTTCTGCAGTCGCTCCGGTTAAAGGTTGAAACCAATGAGTATAATGAGTAGCTCCTTTAGAACGTGCCCAAGATTTCATTGCAGCAGCAATTTGATCGGCAAGAGCTCTAGAAATTTTGGTACCCTTAAAAATTGCTTTTGAAATTTCTTGATAAGCATCTTGATTTAGAGACTTTTGGAAAGCAAGATCATTAAAAACGTTCTGTGCAAACTCAGCTTCTGTGTCGTATACAAAAGATGTTTTTTTAGAATTATTATTAAATAAACCGTTTAAAGCTTCAAATCTAAGCGAATTCATGAGTTTTCTTATTTAAATTTAACTTGACAAAGTTATCTATTTTTTAAAAAAAGCTGTGTTTTCGATCATTTTTTTACATAAAATTTAATTTACCCCCCAAAAAATAGGTAATTGACAAAAGTTAATAACTCTGTTAAGATTTTAACCCCATAAAAAACGAGGTTCTAATCAAAAAAATTAAATTTGTAATGTTAAAGTTAAAAAAACTATTATGAGCAAATCAAAATTAGAGTATATCTGGTTGGATGGTTACAAACCAACTTCCAATTTACGTAGTAAAACAAAAGTTGTTGAAGATTTTAACGGAACTCTAGAAGAGTGTCCAGTATGGTCGTTCGACGGTTCTTCAACTCAACAAGCTGAGGGTGGGTCATCAGACTGTTTATTAAAGCCTGTAGCTATTTATCCTGATCCTGTTCGCAGAAACGGATACTTAGTAATGACAGAAGTTCTAAACGCAGATGGATCGGCTCATGAATCAAATGCAAGAGCTACTATCAATGATGATGATAACGACTTCTGGTTCGGATTCGAGCAAGAGTACTTCATCATGGATACTGAAACTCAGTTACCATTAGGTTTCCCAATGGGAGGTTACCCTGGACCACAAGGAATGTATTACTGTTCTGTTGGTGGAAAAAACACACACGGGAGAGACTTCGTTGAAGAGCATGCTGATCTTTGTATCGATGCTGGTCTTAACTTTGAAGGAATCAACCAGGAAGTTGCAAGTGGACAATGGGAATTCCAATTGTTTGCTAAAGGTGCTAAGAAAGCTGGAGATGAGATTTGGATTGCACGTTACTTACTAGACCGTTTAACGGAACAATACGGTTACTATATCGACTACCACCCAAAACCTATTAAAGGAGATTGGAATGGGTCTGGTATGCACGCTAACTTCTCCAACACTACTTTAAGAACTTGTGGAGATGAGAATACATACAATGCAATTTGTGAAGCATTCCGTCCAGTGACTAAAGAACACATCGAAGTTTATGGACAGTTTAACGATCAACGTTTAACTGGTTTACATGAAACTGCTTCTATAAACGACTTCAGTTTTGGAATTTCAGATCGTGGTGCTTCTATTCGTATTCCTATTATTACAGTAGAACAAGGATGGAAAGGATGGTTAGAAGACAGAAGACCTGCTTCAAACGGAGATCCTTACAAAATTGCTGCTCGTATTATCAAAACAGTTAAGTCTGCTAAGATATAGTAACAGTAATTTATTCATACTAAATATTAAACATCCTCTTTTAGAGGATGTTTTTTTTTAACCTAATAAACCATAAATAAAGTAAACATATAATCCCAGTAGAATTATACCATTTATGCGATTCAAACGTTTATCTTTTGGTACAAAGACAAGAAGTAGTACTAAGATTGATATTAAAAACATCCAGACAAAATCGTTAGATATTAGGTTCAGATCCTGAACTTCTATAGGCTTTATTATCGAAGTTACACCCATAACAGCCAAAATATTAAAGACGTTAGAACCAATTAAATTCCCTAAAGAAATAGCTTTTTCTTTTCTAATAATAGCTATTATTGATGCTGATAATTCGGGAATACTAGTCCCGACTGAAATTATAGAGATACTAATAATACGCTCGCTTACTCCCATTTCGGAAGCTAAAGAGACTGCACCTTTCACCAAGGTTTCAGATCCAAGCCATAAAGCAAATCCACCTGCAATTAAATATTTAATTGTATTGAAACGATTTAATAATTCAAACTCATCAGAAGCAGCTTCAATTACTCCTTCCGGTGCTTTCTTTAATAAGTAATAAATAAAAGAAAATAATAAAAGAACCATGATCAACCCTTCGTATGAAGAAAGTCTGTTGTCAAAAGCAATCATACCTATAAATAATAAGGTAGAGAACATCATCATGGGCCAATCTGTCTTTAAAAAACTTTTTGGAACCGCTATAGGGGTTATTATTACTGTAATTGCAAGTACAAAAGAAAGATTAGCGATGTTAGAACCTACTACATTTCCTAGAGCTATATCAGAATATCCAGCAATTGCTGATTGAATGCTTACAATTAACTCAGGTGCGGAAGTTGCAAAAGAAACAACCGTCATTCCTATAACCGCTTTTGGAATTGACAAATTTAAGGAAAGGGAAACTGAAGACTTCAATAACCAGTCCCCTCCTTTTATTAAAAGTACCAACCCAACAATAATTGCAAAAAACGCCATATTTTAAATTTTAACGAATATACGGCTTCCGTTAAATCAAAGAAGTAAAAATTACAACAAAATACTTCTTAGTCTGTAGGTTTTAATAAAAAGGGATGTTATATTTGCACCCAACAATAACAAAATCAATTGTGGTGTTATTTAAATGCCCAATAAGATTTTAAAAGGCCTCGTAGCATAACTGAATAGTGCACTTGATTACGGCTCAAGAGGTTGCAGGTTTGAATCCTGCCGAGGTCACTAAAAACCAGCTCTTTATAGGGCTGGTTTCTTTTTTAGGGTACAATATAGGGTACAACATATCCTTACTTATTTGCTATTGATTTTCCATAATTCCTTCTTACTTCACGTACAACGGATTTAACAAAAACATCACCTAAGCCCATATTTGTCTATTTCCCTAAAACTTAAATAATTATTTGATGTGAAGAAAGCTATTATTGCTAATTATTAAATAAACAAAGGTAAATCCTCAAAAGGTTTCTCTGACGTTTCTATACTTCTTAGTTTAGGCTAAAATCATATTGACTCTCTAAAGATGTTTGTCTATCGTATTAAAAAAACACTAAGATTAATCAGTTAAGTATATGATTTAAAAGGATTTAATATTTATTTTTAAGAAGCTATTCAGTATCCGGAGAGGTTCCTGGACCAAGCGAGCCTTCTTTAAACCAAACCTCTGTATAGCATCCATTTGCATATTGCTTTGATATATCGCCATCAAAAGTTTCTGAATCGGTACTCCAAACAATATTATCTTCTGGTTTCTTTCCATTGGTTTGGTTGTAAGCACCTTGTTTAAAATATTGTACTTCCCCTGCATATGCAGTTTCTCTTTCGACACCATCTCGGTTTATTGGAGCATATAAAACACGTACTTGCTCCGGCATATCAGATTTATTAGAGAAATCCGACTTAAGCAAATTTTTTGAAAATGTTTTTGTTTCTTGGTTAGTGCTTTCGAAAGTTAAATACATCATTCCCTGATAAACGTTTACTTTATAACTAAACTCCTCTCCTAGCTCTATACCCTCTTCCGGCTCTTCCGGATACACATCAGAGCTTGGCCCTACTTCAGACATATCATATCCCCAAACGGCCGTTGAAAAATCCCATCTTCCCGAGTTAGATCCAGCAGTGTTGATTTCGTAATTCCAAAAAATAGATCCTTTTTTATGTCCTGGAAATTTTTTGTAAAAAATCTTCAAGGGCTCATTCTCATGACCTTCACCACTGTGTATTTGCCCAACAACAACAGAATAAGAAGCAGCTACTCGAGCATCGCCTGAGGTAGAAACATGTTGAACTTTTAAATTTCCTGTCAGCTTCCCTCCTGTCTCGGGTATCCATTTTTTTAATTGCCCTAGTTCAGTCCTTGTGTTTTTTGAATTTCGAGACGTTATTCCTGAATTTGGTGTTTTGTAAACTACCCAATCCACTCCGTTTTGATTTTCTACGTAGAAAAAATCTTTTTTGTCAAACTTTACGAGTGAATCTTCATAAGTTCCGTCCCCTAAAAGAATTTTCCATTCATCCAAAAAAGGAAGAACATCACTTGGGAAAACTTTAGCACTTTGATTGGTTTGATTCTTCGAATTAGAAACACAGGCAGTTGATAATATGGAAATAGTTATTCCAAAAATAAAAGAATATAATGGTTTATAAAAAATAGATTTCATTTTGAATTTTTAATAAAGTAATTTAAAGTAAATATATAAACTGATTATCGATTAGTCCTTTATTTTAATTGTGGATTGTCGTTCTCGGTTAAGGTGTAATTGGGTAACATCGGGTCTAGAATAATGTCCTACGGGATCAAAATTTTGACGTTCTTCATATATCCTATTCAATTGAATCGATCCAAAAAAAACACCTTCTGTGTTAATTTGTGGCTCAAGCAACCAAGTCCCATCTGGATTAGCGATACAAGACCCACCATTGGCTAGTTGCTCCGGAGCGGCGGTTAAAATTTCGTCTATATAGGGAGTGTCTAGAGGGAAATCATTTCTATTCATGGTTGAACTTACTGAAATCACATAAGACCTACTTTCTCTTGCAATAAATCGGGTAATATCTTTTGTGTTATGGTCGCTACCTGGCCAAACAGCACAATGAACATTTTCTCCCATTCCATATAATGCGGCACGAGGAAGTGGCATCCAATTCTCCCAGCAGTTTAATCCGCCAATTGTAAAACCTTCTAAAGGATGAACTTGCAATCCATTGCCATCGCCCGGTGCCCAGGTTAGTCGCTCATCATAGGTTGGTTGGAGTTTACGGTGAACACTACAAACTACACCAAACTCGTTGATGTAAACTAGAGAACAATATAAACTATGGCCTCCCCTATTTGTCGCTCTTTCAATTACTCCAACATAAATTGCGATTTTATTTTCCTTTGCTAAAACACAAAGTTCCTGTAAATCACCCTCTTCAATATTTACTGCATTTTGAACATAATGTGCATGCAACACCTTGTTTATTTTTAAATCCCACTGTGCCCCCTCTGTTAGGGCAAGCCAAAATGGATATCCTGGCAACAGACCCTCTCCGAAAACAACTAATTGCGCTTTAGATGCAGCAGCCTCGAGTATAGCATCTTTTATTTTTTCTAGGGTTTTTTGCTTATTCAACCAAACGGGAGAAATTTGTGCAAGAGCAACCTGTAATGTTTTCATATTTATTCATTAATACTCGTAAATATAACAATATAATTTCCGATCCAATGGCTTTAATATTCCATTTGAATTATTGAAAATATAAACCCAATATGGAAAACAAATAAATTATGGTATATTTAAAATCTATCAAAACATATAATGAAACCAGACATACTCCATTCAAAGCAAAGAGCATTTTTTGAAACTAATACAACTAAAGATGTTTCTTTTAGACGAGCTAGCTTAAAAAAATTACTTCAAGTAATTGAGAATAAAGAGAATGAAATTTATGAAGCTTTATTTCTAGATTTAAAAAAATCAGAGTATGAAGCTTTCATAACGGAAGTGTTTTTTGTGAAAAAAGAAATTAAAACAACACTTAGTAATCTAAATTCATGGACTAAAACAAAACGAGTTTCTGGATCAATTTTAAACTACCCTACTAAAGATTATTTAATTCCGGAACCTTTTGGTTGTACGCTTCATATTAGTCCTTGGAATTATCCATTTCAACTTGCGTTAAACACCGTAATCGGTGCAGTAGCAGCTGGAAATACAGTTGTTTTGAAACCTTCTGAATATGCACATTTCACAAGTGGTATTGTAAATGATATTATTGTAGAAGCTTTCAAGCCAGAACATGTATGCGTTATTCAAGGTGATGCTCAAACCTCCGCTAATTTATTAAGTCTTCGATGGGATTATGTGTTTTTTACTGGAAGCACTAATGTTGGTAAAATCGTTGCAAAAGCATCCGCAGAAAACTTAACACCATACACTCTAGAATTGGGAGGTAAAAATCCGTGTATTGTAGATGAAACAGCACCAATAGCATTAAGTGCAAGAAGAATTGTTTGGGGCAAATATGTGAACTGCGGTCAAACCTGTATTGCCCCCGATTATTTATTAGTACATAAATCTAAAGTAAATGAACTGACCCAAGCCATGGCTAAAGAAATTAAAAAATCTTTTGGGGAGGATCCTCAAAAATCTTTAAGCTATGGTCGCATTATAAATAAAAAGCATTTTCTTTATTTAAAAGAAAAAATAGAAAACACTAAAGTAGTGCATGGTGGAACAACCATCGAAGAAGATCTATATATAGAACCTACATTAATCAAGCAGCCAGATTTAGATAGCGCTATTATGAAAGAAGAGAATTTTGGACCTATACTCCCAATTCTTTCCTACGAAAATGAAGAAGAAATTAAACCCATAATAAGCCGTTATGAAAAACCACTAGGTTTCTATGTTTTCAGCAAAAGAAAATCGTTTATTAAAAAAATGCAAACAGAATATTCTTTTGGAGGGGGAGTGTCTAATGATACTATGATTCAGTTTTCAAATGATGAGCTTCCTTTTGGAGGAATTGGTCATAGCGGTGTTGGAGCATATCACGGGAAATATAGTTTTGACACTTTTACACATTATAAACCTTTTGTTAAGAAATCATTGTTAATTGATTTTCCTACTCGTTATGCACCTTATCCAAAGTCTTTTAAGTTTTTAAAAAAACTGCTAAACAATTTTTAGTTTTTTGTTTTATCCTCGAAAGGTTTCAAAACACTTGGATCTGGAGCATGTGTTAAGAAAGCATTGTATGCTTTTTTATTTTTATATAACATTCGTTTGACTGCACTCGGACTACAATCATATTTTTTTGCTAATTGAGCAATGGAATGGTATTCTCTTTCACAGGGTTTTATTATGTGCCACTTTGTAAGTTTAGATGGTGTTTTCATAATACAAAGGTACTTTTAAATGCTTAGTTTTTCAATTAAAAAAAATCAGAAAATAATCCGAATAGACTATTTAATTCCAAAAAATAATCTGTGATTTAAATTAGAGGATTTAAAAATCTTGCTCAAACAATAAGTATGGATTAAAATCTTTATATTTATATTATATTATCTATTTATAACATACAATTAATACATTAAAATGAGTAACGAAGTTTTTGAACAATTAAAAGAAAAAGCAGAAGGAGCTGATGCAATCGGTGGAACTTTAAAATTTGAAGTCGGAGACTTAATTGTTTTCGTGGATGGTTCTGGGAATACAAATATTGTTTCACAAGAAGACAACGAAGCAGACTGTACTATTTCAACTACGGCTGAAGTTTTGATTGATTTAAAAAACGGAGATCTAAACCCAATGATGGCTGTTATGGGAGGTAAAATAAAAATTTCAGGCGATATGGGATTAGCCATGAAGGTTCAGTCTCTTTTGGGATAAATTATTTCTTCTATTGCTAAGCTATCTTGTTTATTGACAATTGAGTTATTTAATTGTTTTAGATTAAACCTTTATAATTTTAACTACACATTAGGACATGAATTTCAAGTTTTCATTAAATTTATTGTTTGCCGCGTTAATTTTTGGCTTTTTTACCTTTTTAATACTTGAAAAGGATTCACCTGAAAAATCACACAAATACTTTTTAGAAAATAGCCCGTACAAAGAAACTCATAAACTTTCTAAGAAGGAACGCTTTAAAGCTGGACTTCCTCCAAATAAATTTCATGAGCAGCTATATGATTTAACAATGGACCCTAATACTGGTGTACCTAATTATGCTGAAAAAATAAAAATATCCCAACAACTAGAATATCAAAAAAACAATAAAGTATTAAGAGGAGCTGTGCCCGGACAAAGCACAGCTACTCCATGGTATTCTATTGGTCCTAATAATCATGCTGGAAGAGCACGTGCCGCTTTGTTTGACCTGAACGATAGTGAGGAAGATCGAGTTATTGCTGGTGGCGTCAGTGGAGGACTATGGCTTAACGAAGATATTGATGCTAATCCTATCCCTGCTTGGTCTCAGATTAACATTCCCATCGGGAACCTTGCGGTTTCTAACATCATACAAGATCCTGATGACAAAAATGTGCTTTATGTTGGAACTGGAGAATCATATACCCAAGGTGACGTTGCTGGTAATGGAGTTTATAAATCAATAGATGGAGGTGTAACCTGGACTCAAATTTTAGGAAGTAGCTCAAGGCAAGAAGTCACAATTACTTATTCAAATGGTTGGACCGAAGTTGAAGGCTATTTTTACATTAATGATCTAGTTCTTTTTGATCACGATAACGATGATAACACACAAAGTTATCTTTATGCAGCTCTTGGATATGGGAGTAGTCACAGACATATGACTAATACTGATTTTGATTTCAATATATACGGACTATATTATTCAACAGATGCTGGTTCTAGTTGGACAAAGATTACCCTTAATAATAGCGTTACAAACCTACCTGAAAACATAAATGATATTGAAGTGCAATCTAGTGCTAACAGAATTTGGCTTGCAACAACTTCCAGCGTTGGTGCCCAAGGAGGTAATTATTACTATAGTGACAATGGTACAAATTTCAATAAAGCTTCACCTACCTATGATGTTGCAGCTACGAATATTGGAAGAACAGAAATAGCTTCGAGCGAATCAGACACAAACAGACATTATGTATTAATGCGCGCGAATGGAGTTGCAGAGATATACAAAACAACTGATAATTTCACTACACTAGAAAAACTCAACGAACCGGTTGATGTAGATACTGAAATACCAGCGACAGATTTCACTCGAGGACAGTCTTTTTATGATTTAGAAATTGAAGTCGATCCATTTAATGAAGATATTATATATGTTGGAGGAATCAATTGGTTTCGTTCTAACGATGCAGGAGTAAGCTGGAATCAAATCACTAAATGGTCAAACAATTCAGTAGCTGAACAAAATTTGACAGTTTCCTTAATTCATGCTGACCAACACGGATTATATTTCAGTCCAACCGATACAAACAAAGCTATAATTGTCAATGACGGAGGTGTTGCATTTTCTTCAAACTTAAATTCAGCAAATGTATCAGACACATTTATTGAAGGAAAAAATAATTTTATTACCACCCAATTTTACACGGTTGCTCAAAGCCCTCCTAGTTTTAGTTTAGATTACATTATTGGTGGTACTCAAGATAATGGTAATTACCAATTCAATTCGCCAAACACAAATTTATCAAATGCAAATTCCGTACAAAGTGGAGATGGTGCAGCAACATTTTTCAATCAAGCTGGTAATCGTTATGCTATTGTAAATTATATTTATAATGATATTATTACTAGACTAGATTATAATATTTCTGGAGTGTATACTGGAAACACAATCCTAGCTGGAGCATCCGGCTATGGCGGAATATTGACCATCGATAGTAACGAAGGTAGCTTCATTAATCCAGCAGCTTTGGATTCAAATCAAAATGTGTATTTTTCAAACGCAACTACAGGAACGGGTTCTGCAACTTCATACTCCATAAGAAGAATTCTTAACGTTGATGGAAATTCACCAACATCAAGCTTATTAACAGGTCTTTTAAGTTCAGAACCGACTGCTCTTGAGGTGTCACCCTTTACTACAGGAAGCTCTGTACTTATTGTTGGTACAAAAGATGGAAACATTGTTAAAATCTCAGATGCAGATACCACTCCTGTTGCAAATCCACTTACAAATCCAGGAACAGCAGGCAGTATTTCTGATATTCAATTTGGGGCTACTGAAAATGATCTATATATCACATACTACAATTATGGAACTTCTATTGTTAATGTCTATTACTCCTCAGACGGAGGAGTTTCATGGGCTAATAAAGAAGGAACTGGAGCTAGTAAGCTGCCTGACTTACCTGTATATTCGATCTTAAATAATCCTTTTGAAGTAGATGAAGTAATCGTTGGAACAGAACTAGGGGTTTGGAAAACACTTAATTTCACAAATCCAAATCCAAATTGGAGTCTAGCTTATGAAGGAATGAGTGACGTTGCAGTATTTGATATGGACTATCGGGGCCCTAATGCACAAGACAATCGTGTAATAGCTGCAACATACGGTAGAGGGGTTTATGTAAGTTCATTCGAAGCAAATACAAATCCTCCAGTTTCTACAACAGATTCTATAACACTTGCTGAAGGAGGTACTGCAACTACAACAACTTCAGGAGCAACTTCTGTTTTGTCTAATGATTATGATCCAGATGGGGATGCTATTAGCACGTTTACTGTTACTACAACTATAAATGGTGTTTTAACTTTAGCTCCAAGTGGAACTGGATCTTTTACTTATGTCCACGACGGCTCTGAAACTACAACCGACACTTTTTATTACAATGCAACCGATGGAAGTGTTCCTGGAAATACAGTCTCTGTTACAATAAACATTACTCCAGTTCCGGATTGTCCAACTGCTACTAATCCAATAAATGATGTAATTGCAACGGAAGATGATCCTGATTTGGTAATTGATTTCTCAAACGTATTTACAGATCCAGACACTGTTAATTTAACATATACCGTTACAAATACAAATCCTTCTTTACTGAGCGCGAGCTTGAATACAACTTCTCTAACATTAGATTATGATGACAATATGAGTGGTACTGCAACTATTACCATTTTTGCTAACGACTCAAGCTGTGGATCATTAAGTTCAGAGAGTTTCAAAGTTACCGTAAACTCCACAAACGACTTGCCCGTTGGAATAGCTGATATCATTAATGTAACAGAAGGAGAAACGGTCACTTCTACCACTATTTCAAGTACAGTACTCGCGAATGACACAGATATTGAAACCAGTGTTTCTAGTCTAACTGTAGGTATAGGATTTGGTGCAATAACTCCATCCCCTGGAAAATCAAGTGGATTTAATTTTTACAATGATGGTACTTTCTCCTACACGCATGATGGAACGCAAACACCAGGTGATGCAAATACATCAGATGTATTTTATTATCGTCCACATGATGGAAATAATTTTGGTAATACAACAACAGTTACTATTCAAATCACCCATGTTAATGATTGTCCTGAAGAGACAAATCCAATTGCAGATGTAACTGCCATGGAGGACGATCCTGATATTAATATAGACGTATCCTCCGTATTTACAGATGAAGAGTTAGATACTATTACACTAACAGTAAGTAACACCAATACTAGTTTATTGACCGCTACACTTTCCTCAGCTACTACGCTCACAATTGACTATGTGGATAATATGTCAGGTAGTAGCACAATAATTCTATACGCTACAGACAGTTCAATAGAATGTTCATCGCTTGTAAGTTCAAGCTTCATTATTAACGTGGTACCACAAAACGACACACCGGTAGGCTTACCTGATATAATAAATGTTGATGAAACAGGAACAGCTACTATGACTACTGTTTCATCTACTGTCTTAGCTAATGATTCTGACACAGAAAGTGACTTTTTATTTATATCTAGTTTTACACAACCGTCATATAATTCGGGTTTATTTCCTTTACAATCAAACGGAACTTTTGTGTACACACATGATGGATCAGAAACTGTTACAGATACATTCAATTACGAATTAACAGATGGAAATACTACAACTACTGTCAGTGTTTCAATAAACATTAACCCAATCAATGACTGCCCACAAATTTCATTACCAATTGCAGACAGATCAGTTAATGAAGATGCATCGGATGATGTATTTAACCTGCTTAACCATTTCACGGATGCAGAAAATAATACACTATCGTTTACTGTCTCCAATTCAAACACAGCTCTTGCTACTGTAACCTTAGATATAAATACTTTAACAATTAGTTATATACCTAATGAAAATGGGACCTCAACGGTCACAGTTTACGTAGATGACTTAAATGGATGTTCAACTGTTCAAGATGAATTTACTCTAAATGTATCAGCTATTAATGATGTTCCTGTAACCGTTACAGATTCAATATTTGTACTTGAAGGACGAACAGTGACCTTAACTACATCGTCTAACACATCAATACTTGATAATGATATCGATACTGAAAGTGATCCATTAGAAGCTCAGATAGTTAGTCAAGTATCTAACGGAACTCTTGTATTATCATCAACAGGTACGTTTACTTATACACATGATGGATCAGAAACAACAACAGACACATTTGAATACAGAGCTTCTGAAATTTCTGGACAAGATGGAAATACTATTTCAGTAAATATTACCATTCAAGAAGTAAACGATTGTCCAATATATACGGATCCGGGAACTCGCTCTACTCCAGAAAATATTGCTTTTTCAAAATTATTTTCAGAAGATATTACAGACGATGATGGTAATGCGTTGATGTATACAATTACTGGAACTAGCTCTAATTTATTAAATGCATCGATAACAAATCAAGCTACTGGTGAAGTCCAATTTACTCCTGTAGCCTACATGCATGGAACTGCGGTAACTACGATTAATATAAATGATGGTCGAGGATGTGATCTTGACATTACCTATAACGTAATAATTACTCCTGTAAATTACTGTCCTACATTAGATAACCCGCTTCCAGATGTTAATGCAACAGAAGATGATCCAGATTTATACATACCGCTAACTAATATATTCTCAGATGTTGATCCAGAGGATACTTTAGCATACACTGCTGCTGTTGGGGATTCCAACCTTATTGCGACAAGTATAACATCCACAGCTTTAATAATAGATTATTTACCAAACCAAAATGGTTCTACTTACGTTAGTCTAATGTCATCGGATGGGAGTATTAATTGTACTACAGATGATTTGTTCACTGTTAGTATATCCCAAATTAATGATGCTCCTACAGGAGTTGAAGATTTTATAAGTGTAACAAACGGAGGAATAATTAACGTTTTAAATGATGGTATTACAAATTCAGTTTTATCAAACGATGATGATCCTGAAGGTGATGCAATAATTGCTATTGAAGTTTTAAGCCCAATAAACGGTACTTTAAACTTATCTACAGACGGAACTTTCACTTACACTCATGATGGAAGCGCAACAACAACAGACGTGTTTACTTACACTCCTAGAGATAACTTCGGTACAGGAAACACAACTACGGTTACCATTTACATAAACAACCTACCAATTGGGGTATCCGAAAGTATAGCCTTATTTGAAAGTGGGACAGCTACAATAACATCCGCAGCATCAACTAGTGTTTTATCAAACGATACTGATACAGATGTTGGAGATCAAGCTTTATTGACTGCTTTAATAGAAACAAGTCCAGTTAATGGAACTTTAACCTTAAATTCAAATGGAACTTTTACTTATATTCATAATGGTTCCGAAAACTTTACCGATAGTTTTACTTATATTCCTTTTGATGGAAAAGGATATGGAACCGCTGTATTGGTTTCCATAACGGTAACCCCAACAAACGACCCTCCTGTTGCCTATCCGGACAATATTACAATTGGACTAGGTGGAACGGCAACTATTTTAACAAATGGTGGAAATAGTGTACTACTAAACGATTTAGATTCAGATGGAGATGTACTTACTGTTACCGTAGTTTCTACCCCAACTTATGGTACATTAGTTCTAAATCCTGGGGGAACTTTTAGTTACGTGCAAAACGGAGTAATGAATGGTGGAGATAGTTTTACTTATAAAGCAAATGATGGTTTGCTAGATAGTAATACGGTTTCTGTAAACATAGATCTTACTTGTACCCCTTGTACACAATCAACTATTATAGGAGGAAGTGATGGAGCTTTATTTAGATATCAAGGCTGTGACTGTAGAAATTACTCTGTATATGTTCCTAAAGGGAAAAGTTACACCTTTTGTCACCTAGACAATTCAATAAGTATATTACAAGGAGCTTATACCGTATTGAGCACTGAGGTATGTCAGTAACTAGGTTTTACTTAATAATATTACCAAGAAAATCATAGGTGTCAGATTTAGAAACTAAAGATCCGTTGGAATAAATGGTTTTTATTTTTAATTGTCCATTGGGATGGAAATCTTCCCATAAACCATTACGCTTTCCACCCTGATCAAAGCGTAAACTTTTACGTAATTTACCATCTGAATAATAATATAAGTTCTCTCCACCCAAAATACCGTTTTTAAAGGTGTTAAGTTCTTTTAAAACACCATTAGACCAGTATACCATTCTTTTGCCGTTAAAATTTCCTTGCGAATAATTTACAGATTCTTTTAACTGCCCGTTTTGATAAAACTTTTGGCTCAAACCATTTAGAATTCCTTTTTCATAACTGATAGAACTTTTAAGAACACCATTAGCATAATATTCATTGAAAGATCCACTGAGAAATCCATCCAAAACATTAAACTCTTGTTTTAAAATTTCAGAATTTGAGAAATATTCATAAACACGACCCGTATATGGTTTATCATCTAAATGATAACTATACTTTTGTGTTGTCTTAGATAAAGAAATATCATCTATTGAAATTCCGTTTTTATTGGAGCAACTATGAAATAATACAAAAACAATACTTAAAACAAAAACATTAAAACTATATTTCATTGTATAATAATCTGTAAATTAAGTGCTAAGTAAATGTTTGATTTTATTTATTGGATATATTTTGACAATCAGAACTTGAATACGGTAAACTTGATAACTGGAAATTATAAGTTATTGTTACGACTACATCTTCATTATTTTCATTTTGCTCTGTAGAAGTTTGTTGAACTGAAAATGTTGTTTCTGATAATTCATCAACAACAATCAAACTAGAATTATCCCAAGATTCATCTTCAAATCTTACCTGAAAGTTGGTGTATGGAGTAGTGGTTCCTGAAACCCAGCGCCACTCACCTTCCTCACTCGAAAGGATCTGACCTGCTGCATCGTAATAAGTAAACAAATAAGTACCATAACTTGAAAACAATAAGGTAAGCGTGTCTGGTTGAGAACAATTAGAACTGAAAGTGTCAGTTTCCTCCTCGTAGCAACGATCATAGTACTCGTCTATAAATATACTACAAACATCAAAAGATGTTGCGTTATTTTCAATTGTTGAACTCACATTAATTACTCTCCATTCTTGTTGAATTTTAATATGATTACTATCCTGCGAAGCATTTGGCTCTAACTCCTCTTCTTTATCCCCTTCTAAAGAAAGGGTAGTATCTATATTACAGATTGCCGAAGTTCCGGTCTCTAACTTAATATTAAAAGAGATATCATCCGCTCCTTCATCAAATACAATTTCGGTGATTGTCGCAATAGAGCCTTGACTAGGAACAGCTGAAGAAGAATTATAATTGGTCCCCATAAGAACAACACGTTCAATTTCAACTTCACCATTAGACTCCGAAAATTTGATGTCGTATTTTCCTTTAAACAATTTATTTATTAATTCAGACGAGCCACTTTCTAAATAACTTACATTTAAAAGGTAGGTATGATTTTCTAAAAATTCAATTTGAACGATATTACAACTATTATTTGCTAGAGTATTTTTCGAAGAACTTGATGGTCTTTGTATTTTCCATTTACCTACAAGATTTATTTCAAGAACTTCTTGCAGCTCTTGTTCATTAAGATGCGGATCTAGCCCGCTTCCACCTGATCCACAAGAAATAATGAAAAATGAAAGTAATACTAGAATTAAGTTTAAATATCTCATAATATAAAAATATAGAGCTACAAATATAAGAACTAAAAAAAGTTTAATCTAAAAAAATGAACTAGTTAAACATCACAAATTAGAATTGAATCTTTCAAAGACTTCAGGGGATTTTCAGCTGTAGGAATAAATTCTTGAGCAACTGCACCTGAATATCCGGTCTTTAATATTGCTTTCATAATCGCTGGATAGTTTAGCTCTTGAGTCGAATCAATTTCGTTTCTTCCGGGAACTCCCGCTGTATGGTAGTGTCCAAAATATTGGTGATTATCAGTTATCGTTCTGATGATATCACCTTCAGATATTTGCATATGATAGATGTCATAAAGCAATTTAAAATTAGGAGAATTTAATTGCTTACAGAGTTCAATTCCCCAGGATGTATTATCACACATATAATCGGGATGATCAACTTTAGAATTAAACAGTTCCATTTGAATTATAACACCATGTTGCTCGGCGAGGGGAAGTATTTTCTTGAGACCATCCACGCAGTTCTGAAGACCAGTTTCATCGTCAATTCCCGCTCTATTTCCGCTGAAACAAATCAAATTAGTATATCCCGCTTCCGCTACTAGTTTAATGTGTTTTGTGTAATTTTCAACTAATATATCGTGATATTTTGGATTGTTAAATCCTTCCGTTAAACTAATTTCTGCTCCCTCACACATAGTCGAAATAAGGTTGTATTTTTTCAAAGTGCTCCATCCACTAGGATCTACTAAATCAATTCCGACCAAACCAAATTCATTTGCCACTTGACACAATTCTTCTAAACTTAAATCGGGATAACACCACTTACATACCGAGTGGTTGATGTTTCCTTTTAATTTTTCATAAACTTGATTAGCTTCTAGTTTAGAAAAAGCAGTTGACCCAAGAAAAGCAGAGCCTGCTCCAATAGCTAGTGTTTTTAATAAATCGCGACGTTGTATTTTGTTTTTGGTTCCCATTAGAATATCTTTTAGTTGTAATTAACGAACATTAGACCTTAAAACAATTGAGTGAAGTAGTTTTTGGGAAAAACGTTTTACAAAAACACCTAACTTTTCTTTTTTTCCAAAAGAAACCTCCCATTTTCTTGCACTAATGGCATGTATCATTTTCTTGCAGAAATAAGAAACCTCCAATCCATTTTTAGTTCCTGGATCATCGTGATTTAATTTCTCACCGTTTCCAGTCAATGCGTTTATGGTTACATTGGTTTGAACAAAACCCGGACAGATCATTGTTACCTCTATATTATCTTTTTGATGTTCCATTCGTAAAACATCAAAAAATCCATGTAAAGCATGTTTAGCTCCACAGTAACCTGATCTAAAAGGCGAACCAAATTTCCCCATAACACTAGTAACAACAGCAAAATGACCACTGCCTTGTTTTATAAAAAAGGGTAATAAAGCTTTGGTTAGTGCAACAGTCCCTAAATAATTTACATCTATTAATTCTTTGTAAACTTCAAAATTAGTATCAGCTATTAAAGAACGTTGACTTACGCCTCCATTGTTTATTAACAAATCAATAGAACCAAATAAAGCTATTGCTTTTTCTACCGAATCATCCATTGATTTAAAATCCTTAAGATCTAGTGGAAGAATTTTTATATACTCTTGATTCGAACATGTTTCCTTAACTACTTCTAACTCTTTTAACCTTCGTGATGATAAGATTAATCTGTTTCCAGATTTAGCATATTGTCTCGAAAGTTCAGCACCTATACCAGAAGACGCACCTGTAATCCAAATAGTTTTATTTTTCATACTTATAAATTACAGTTCCCAACCCTTTCTATACATACGACCTACGAATTGATTTGCATCTAATAAATTGGTGATTTTCATATTATCCCCGTCCCAAAGTAATTTTTTACGCCCATAATAATCTGCATTTCTGCCACTTTCATTTCTAAGTAAATAACTGCGAATTGCAATATTACCCATCAAAACCGTTTCCGTTAGTGGTCCAGAATAGTCAAATGAAGATGTTAATGCTTTATGCTCCTTACTATTAAATCCTGCTTTTACTGCGTCAATCCAATCATATTGGTGCCCATGTTCTGGAACAGTTCCCTCAGGTCTTTGGTAGGTTAACGTTTCTTCCCCTTTTCTAAATAATTTAGGACGATTCCCATACACACCAGTAGTTATGATACCGTGTTCCCCTATCATCATAACACCATTTGCTCCACCTGGCTCTCCAATATCCTCAGTTGAAGGAATTAAGTCTGGATGAGCAGGTCGTATTCCTCCATCAGTCCAAGTCATTACTAATGGGGTGTCATTTTTTTCTGTAGGATCAAAATTAATAGTAACAGAAGAGGAAGGCGGACATCCCTCAGGAAGGTGTTCCGGAATCCACATCTGAGTATAAACACTACCAACACTACATTCGACAGCAGTTGGATAATGTAATCCAAGAGCACGGAAAGGAACATCAATTAAATGGCATCCCATATCGCCTAGTGCTCCAGTTCCATATTCCCACCAACCTCTCCAATTAAAAGGATGAAGCGATGAAGTGTATGGCGTTTCTGATGCAGGACCCAACCACAAATCCCATTCTAAGTCTTTAGGTTTGTCTAAAGGAGTTGGAATTGGTTTTGGTATTCCCTGGGGCCATACTGGTCTGTTGGTCCATACCTTAACTTCAGAAACTTTACCGATTAGACCAGAATCAATCCATTCCTGAACTTTTAACTGATCTGGGTTCGATGCCCCTTGATTTCCCATTTGGGAAACTATTTTATTAGTACGAGCTGTTTCGGTTAATAAACGAGCTTCTTTTATGTTATGAGTTAATGGTTTCTGGACATATACGTGAATACCTCTATTCATTGCTTCCATAGCAATTACAGCATGCGTATGATCGGGAGTAGAAACCGTAATTGCATCCAGATCCTTTTCAGAATCTAAAAGTCTTCTAAAATCAGTATAAAAATTTGCTTTTGGAAAATCATTGATGGTATCGATTACTCCATGAGATCCATTTGGATCAATATCACATAACCCCACAACGCGTTCTCTTCCATTTACAGAGGCATTTATAATATCTCCTCTTCCTTTCCCTCCTACACCAATACCAGCGACATTAAGCTGATCACTAGGTGCTATAAAACCTTGTCCGCCAAGAACGTGTCTTGGGATAATCATGATTGAAGATGCAAGGACACTTTTTTTAAGAAAATCTCTTCTTGAACTTTTGTTATTATTTTTTGATTTCATATAGTAGTTTTAAAAACAAAAGTTACAAAAAAGATTTAATCAAACGCTTTATGGTGTGATATATTCTCCGCTCCAAACAGAATCAGTACCGTTAAAAACCGCCCTAATGTGTTTCGTTCTTGTCAACTTAAGGTACTCTATTTTAGAAGCTTTAAATACTAATTTTAAGAAGAAGTTATGTTCGTCACGGTATGAAACAGCGTCTGGAGATTCTATTTTTGATCCCGGAGCTAATTGGGTCGTATAATCATTTTTGCTTCTAGGTGTTTGTTCTTCAAATAATGAATCATTTTTTTCTTGCACTACAAGAGAACAAGAAACTCTGACCTGTATTAGATTCTCTGGACTGTAAAACAACAAAGATGCTTCTTCAATATCCTTTAATTCTACAACCTTATTAGAACGTTCATCCGTGTATATTGAAAACTCCATAGTAGTAGGATTAAAATCTCGAAGAACCACCGTTCTAAGTTCAGGCTTTGAAGATTGTATGGTTCCAAGAACAAAAAAACGAAAAGGATGTTTCTTTTGAGTTAACGAGTTCAACCATTCCGACTGGATTTCGCTAAGGATATGACTAACGCTCATTTAGAAGTGTATTTTCGTTTCCATTCTTCAGCTCTTAGAAGTGCATTCACCTCAATATCTTTCCAAAACAAATTGACGTCAGCAAAGTGATAGCTTTTAATAAAAGAAAGTAAAAAGCGTTTAGGAATACGTGGGACAGAAGACCATATTAAACCATCAATAATTTTAATGTCTATAGCATTTTCATAAATTTTTTCATCAGAATTCAAAGTCCCTAAATGTTTAGTTCTGGAAGTAGTTATACTCTCATCCCATGTTATGGGATTGGTTGTTATTCCACCTTTATACCACTGATCGTATGTTTTAGGATAATTTTTTCTTTTATAAGTATTCCAGCTAACAAAACCACCAATCTGATCTGGTTTAGTCATGGCTTTAACCGTACCAAGTTCACCTACCTTCACTCGAACACCCGGTAAATACGCTGCTACCAACAATTTTTGAATATCTTTACTATCAAAATAATCTTTAATTAATTCCTTGGCCATGATACTCCCTTGACTGTGACCAGCGATAATAATTCCTTTGCCCTTATTGTAATGCTTTAGATAATATTCAAATGCATTTTTTATATCAGAATAGGCGATCTGCCAAGATGGAGGTCCATCTGTATCGTAGGGAGGTACATAAGTTTTATAATGAGATTGCCTGTAAAAAGGCGCATATATATTCCCCGCTTTACCCCAGCTAGAAGCCTGGAATTTGATTGACTTACTAAGAACGTCTTTTCTAAGTTCATCACGACTTAAATCGGCATTCCAAGCAGGGTCTTTTCGATCTATCAGGAGGGTTGGATAAATGAAAAATACATCTACTCCTTTCGGTTCTGATTTACCGATTATAGAAATGAGTTCATTTGGATATTGACCGGGTAATACCGCCCAATTATTTGAATCTCTATAATCTGGAACTTCAGGTATTGGTGTTTCAGAAAAAGGGAGTGTTTTATACATAGTCTTACAACTAAGTAAAGAAATCATTAAAAAAAACAATACTGTTTTACCGCTCAATTTTTTTATTGTAAATATAGTCTTTTGGTTTTAAAATATTTTAAAACAAATTGATCTTACAAAACAGAACTAATTCTCTAAATAGATTATTAAATTAATTCCCCCTTAATCTGCTTTTTTTTATAACTTTATGAAGTAAAAAAAACACTATGAAAATTTCAAAATATATCCTTTTAAGCTTTTTAAGCATTTCACTTTTAGTTTCTTGTAAAGAAACAAAAAAGAAACAGGATACAAAGCAAGTAGAAATATCTGTTGAAATTAAAAAAATAAGCGACATTCTCCACGAAGCAACAATAACAACGATTGTAGAAGAAAACGGTGAAAAACTAGAAACTCTAGAAGTAATTGAAGGAACCCCAGGAGAGGTAAAATCAAAAGTAGAAGCTTACAGAAGTTATACACTTCATAACAACCCACACAAAACCCAAGAAAAAGAAGAAGAAGTAAAGATGATGCTTTCTTTGGATTCTAAAAGTGGTAGCACTGCAACAGGAATGGTTACACTAACCGAGAAAGATGGAGTTGTTTCGCTAGAAGCACACATCAACGGATTGGATGAGGGAGTACATGCAATTCATATTCATGAAAAAGGGGATTGTAGTTCAGAGGATGGAAAATCTGCTGGAGGACATTGGAATCCTACCTTTCAGCCGCATGGAGCTTGGGGAGCTTCTGAAGGATATCATCACGGTGATATCGGAAACTTTAACACAGATAAAACAGGTCATGGGATGGTCTTTTTTAGTACTGATTTATGGTGTATTAGCTGCGATGACCCAAACAAAAATTTATTAGGAAAAGCGATCATTGTTCATCAAGGTGCTGATGATTTAACCTCACAACCTTCCGGAGCAGCAGGTGCTCGAATTAGTTGTGCAGGTATAATTAATTAAAAAAAAACATTTCGTTTTTTGTAACATTTTTTTTATTTGTCCCACAAATTATACGTAGTTGAATGCCTATAAGCGAAAATGATTTTTTGGAGTTGCTAGCTAAAGAGCAAAACATCATTCATAAAATTACACGTATTTATGCTCAGGATGAAGCCAGCCAAAAGGATCTTTTTCAAGAGATAAGCATTCAGCTATGGAAGTCTTACCCTAGCTTTAAAGGAAACTCCAAATTTACGACTTGGATGTACCGTGTTGGCCTAAATACAGCCATTACTTTATATCGCAAAGACAAAAAAGTAGTTAAAGGAGAGGAATTCACAAAAGTATCGGACTTAAAAGCAAATGAAGAATATGACGACACTAAAGAACTCCAAATCAAGTGGCTCTATGAAAAAATAGATACTTTTTCTGAAATAGAAAAAGCACTAATCTTGTTATATTTAGAAGAAAAGAAATACTCAGAAATTGCTGAAACATTAGGGATTTCAGAGGTAAATGCTCGAGTTAAGATTAGTAGGCTTAAAATAAAACTAAAAAAAATGCTCTAGTAGTAGTTATATATGAATAAACTAGATCTATTAAAACAACAGTGGAAGAACCAAAAGTTCGATCACAATTTTTCTAAAGAGGAGCTCTTTAAGCTGTCTCAGAAAAAATCAATTTCCTCAATTAAATGGATTTTCATATTCAGCTGTATTGAGTTTTTTGCCTATCTAATAATTCCTTTTCTAATACCAGATTACTTTGAAGCTTTTGAGTATTATAAGAGTATTCACTTGTATGGAGTTGCAATAGCTACAAATGTTTTAGGATACATCATCCTTTCTTATTTTATGATTCAATTTTATTTAAACTATAGAAAAATAAAAACATCTGAGTCGATTGCATTGCTAATTAATAGAATCATAAGGTCTAGACGATCTGTAAATAGATATATAATATACAATCTTACAGTGCTAGTAGGCTTTCTGTTAGTAGTGCTTTTCAACGCGTTTAAATATGATGAAAACTACATTTCGCTTCTAGAACCTAATGATTCTGGCGAAACCTCCATAATCAAAATATCCTTATTAATTTTCACTATAATTGCCCTGGCTATTCTGGTGCTGATTGGATTTTACTATCTAATTTATGGAAGATATTTTTTTAAGTTAAAAACCAACATTAAAGAATTACAAGAGATGGAGGAGGAAGAACTACCACTCTCTTGATTTATTTAATTCTTCCTGCTCTTTAATTTCTTTTGCAGATAAAACCTTTAAAAAAGAGGGATGCTGCTCGATTGAGTATTCAATTTTTTCTAGAATAGAAGCAACAGACTCGTTCTCATAATCAATATCTAATGGTTTTTTGATAACCATTGACTGAAGAATACCTTTCTTTTTAATCATCAAACCTTTTTTATCAAAAGACCTTCTAAAGCCGTCTATTACAATTGGAACTACTACTGGTTTATATTTTTGAATAATAAAAGCAGTCCCTTTTCGCATCGGCTTAAATGGCTTAGTAGTTCCCTGTGGAAAAGTAATTACCCATCCGTCATCAAGCGCTTTTGCAATATTAGAAATATCGGAAAACTTAACTTTTCGGTTAACATCTTTACCCGACTGTCGCCAAGTTCTTTCAATCGACACAGAGCCTGCATAAGCTAAAATTTTAGGCAACAAACCTGCACTCATAGTTTCTTTTGCTGCTATATAATAAATATTAAGTTTTGGGTTCCATAGATATCCTACGTTTTTTATGGAATCTATCCTTCCACTTAAACTCGCATTAAATACATGAAACATGGCAACCACATCAGCAAAATATGTTTGATGGTTAGAAACAAAAAGAACTTTTTTGTCTGGAAGGTTTTTAATTATATCAGACCCTTCAATATGTAATTGGTTAAATCCTCTGTACCGTCGGTGAGACATAATACCCAGATAACGGATTAACATCTTCTTTAGAAAAAGTATATGTCCAAAAGGATTTCTTTTTAATATTCCCATAATTCAAAAATCGAGTAAAGATAATACTATTCTTTTAGCACCGAAGAAATGACATCTTTGATTTCCGAAAGAATAGTTGCTGTAGCGCCCCATACTTGAACTCCTTGTAACAAATACAGAGGAACATCAACCTGACCAACATATGAAGTAGTTACCAAACCATGGGTTTCATTTTTTGGTAGTAACAATTCGCTCAGAGGAACTTCAATGATCCGCTGAACTTCTTTCTCTTCCGGTTTAAAATCTGGTTTACTTCTCGAAATAGCCATGAAAGGGTGCACAATAAAATTACTTGGTGGAATATAAAAAGTAGACAAAGTTTTAACTTCAGTTACAACTTCTTTGGGCACTCCTATCTCTTCATTTGCTTCTCTGAGGGCGGTACCCCAAAAACTGAGATCTTCTTCCTCCTTACGACCACCCGGAAAACTTATCTGACCTGAATGAACTCCTTTATATATACCTCGTTCTATAAGAACAAAATGAGTTAACCCGTTCTCATTGGGATAAAACAAACACAAAACAGCAGATTTTTTAACTAGGTTTTTATTTTCAGGTTTATTTTTTAACTCCTCAATTCGGAAAACTGGAGCCATTTTTTTTTGAGCTTCAATGCCTGGTAAGGGTAAATCAATTACTTTTGAAAGAAGAGACTCGAATTTAGTAAACAACATATAATGGCAAAAATTTTTAGTGTTTTTAGCGTCTTGCTTTTCTTGATTGTAGGCTGTACAGAGCCACCAAAGAAAACAAAAAGAAGTGAAAAAAAAGTTGAACAAAAGCAAAAATTTAAAAAAAAGAAACTGCTTTTAAAAGATCCTGAAGTTTATTTAGATGAAAATACTGCAATTCCCTTTTTATTTGACTACCAAAAAAAAGACCGTGATAATCAGGTTAGAATAACAACAGAATACGGTGACATCGACATCCTTTTGTATGAGGACACCCCTTATCATAGAGCAAATTTCATATACCTTACAAAATTAGGATACTTTAATAACACCTTTTTTCATAGGGTAGTTCCAGATTTTGTAATACAAGGTGGAAATTCAGATCACCCAAATACCTGGTCAAAAAGAAGAAAAATAGGAAGATACCTATTGCCACAGGACAATAGAAAAGGGCATAAACATGATCGAGGAGTAATTTCGATTCCTAGCAGTGAAGAAGAGAATCCCCATAAACTAGCTTCTCCTTACGAATTTTTCATAGTACAACAAAAAGGGGGTGCCTATCATTTAGATAAAAACTTTACTCCCTTCGGTAAGGTAATTAAAGGGATGGATGTTGTTGATAAAATATGTGCTCAACCCATTGACAAAAGAGAAAGTCCCATAAAAAACATACTAATGAAAGTGAGCATTATCAATTAAATAGAATAAATTTATTATATTTGAATAATTATAAGGTAATTAAATAATGACTCTTACTCAACTTAAATACATGATTGCGGTCGCAGAAGCTGGGAACTTCACGCTTGCTGCAGAAAAATCTTTTGTGACTCAGCCAACTCTCAGCATGCAAATTCAAAAACTTGAAGAAGAATTGGGAGTACAAATATTCAACAGAGCAAAGAAACCTATACGTTTAACAAAAGTTGGATCAGAAATTCTTATACAAGCAAGGAAAATCATATCTGAATCAAAACGAATGGAAGACGTTGTTGCTCAGGAAAAAGGATTTATAGGCGGGGATTTTACACTCGGTATTATACCCACGGTTATGCCAACCTTATTACCTATGTTCTTAAATACTTTTTTAAAATCGTACCCTAAGGTTAATTTAAAGATTGAGGAACTCACTACAGAAAACATTATAATAAAATTAGAGGAAGGGAAAATAGATGCTGGTATTTGCGCGACCCCCCTGAAACAAGAAAAAATAATCGAACGCCCTTTATATTACGAACCTTTTGTAGCCTATGTTCCAGGAAATCACAGATTAGCGAAAAGCTCTCAAATTAATATAGAAGACTTAGAAAACGAAGACATCCTTCTTCTACAGGACGGACATTGCTTTAAGAACCAAGTCCTTTCTATGTGTTCTTTAGCAAAAATCGGAATGAATGGACGACTAAACCTTAAGAGTGGAAGCTTTGAAACACTGGTTAATTTAGCCAATGAAGGATTAGGAATGACCTTAGTGCCTTATTTGAATGCAAACAACTTGTCAGAAAAAAACGCACAAAACATAATCCACTTCCCCGCTCCACCCCCTGCAAGGGAAATAAGCATTATATATCATAAAAGTCAATTGAAACTCCAGATAATTGAAGCGCTAAAAGAAAGCATAAGCAGTGTTGTACGAGGAGCTATTGCATTCGATGATGTGAAAATTGTTTCACCTTAAAACACCTCCAATTGTAAATGAGGGTTTTTATTTAAGAAAAGAGTTACCCACAATTTCAGCTTTCTTAAATCAGTTCCTCTTAAAACTGAACAAGCTTTATTATATTCTTTCTGAAATAATGTTTCACTAAAACTTACCTTTTTTAGAACAGTAACATAATATTTACACTTACTCATAATTAGAATAATTTAATTCAAATATAAAAGAGTAAAATTTAAAAATATGTTGTAAAAAAGTTAAAATTAGTACTATGTATTGCATAGTTCTATTTTATAAAAATATATTTGCATAGTAAGCAACTATGGGCAAGTCTGTTTATTCAATTAAAAAACTTTAAATGAACATAGAAAACACAAAAGCACAAATGCGAAAAGGTATTTTGGAATTTTGCATTCTTAAAATATTAAGCACGGATGACAAATATTCTTTCGAGATCATAGAGACCTTAAAGAAATCGAAAATGCTTGTTGTAGAAGGAACACTTTACCCATTACTAACTCGGCTTAAAAACGGCGGAATGCTAGATTATCGTTGGGAAGAATCTACTTCTGGACCGCCAAGGAAATATTATTCCATAACAGACGAAGGGAAGAAATCTTTAAAAGAACTTCACAGTTCGTGGAACGAATTAAACAAAGCCGTAACCTCTTTAACCAAAAAATCTTAATCATGAATACAACAATAACAATTCATCTTGCTCATACACTGTTCCATATCGATAGCGACGCCTATGATCTTTTAAAAAACTACCTTAATAAACTTGAAAAAAGTTTTAAAAACACTGAAGGAAAACAAGAAATACTAGAGGATATCGAGGTTCGAATTGCAGAATTATTTTTACAATATGCAATCCGGTACGGGTATGTAATATCGGTACAAAACACCACCGACGTAATAAAGACACTAGGATCACCAGAGGACATTAGCGAGGATAACAACAGCGACGATAACCCGGAATCTGACATACAAAAAAAACTATACCGAGATGGAGAAGAAAATATTTTAGGAGGAGTTGCCAGCGGACTGGGGTACTATTTTGGAATTGAAAGAATCTATGTACGTCTCATCTTGCTCTTCCTTTTCTTATCTTCTGTGGGTGGGGTTTTATTCATATACATCTTACTATGGGCATTACTTCCAGTAGCTAAGACAACCTCCGAAAAACTAAGAATGCGAGGCAAACCTGTTAATATTTCAAATATTGAAGATAAAATTAAAGAAGGTTTAAACGATGTAACTCAAAAAGTAAAAGATGTTGACTACTCTAAAGTGGGAGATGATTTAAAAAAGAACACAAAGAGATTTTCCGAAATTTTAGAATCTACCCTAATTCTCTTGATAAAATTAGCACGTAAAATAATTGGTTTCTTTATGATTGTAGTTTCTTCTTTAACGCTATTATTCCTTCTTTTTGGTGTTGCAATATTAGGATTTATTAGCTCCATTGAAATACCTCATGAAATTCTATTCTTATCTATGAATACTGACATTCCGGCTTGGTCTATTTCTATAATTGTATTCTTTGGTATTGGTATTCCTAATGTATTTTTGTTTGTATTGGGACTCAGACTGCTTACCTCTAAAAGAAAAATTATGAGCAACTCAACCAAGTACAACCTTGGAGTACTCTGGATTACAACCATTCTCTTATCATCCTTTATAATTGCACGAGAATTTAGAACTAATCTATTCACAGCAAAGAACAATACCGAAATGCCTATTGATATTTCTAAAACAGACACTCTTCTAATTCGAATGAATCAACTACAATATGAGGATGAAATTCTAGTGTTCAACGACAAACGAATCATCTATAGCGACGAAGAGAATTTAAAATTAATACATGAAGACATTCGATTGAATATTGTGAATGGTCAAAACAATATTTCAGAATTAAAATTAGAAAAAAGAGCAAAAGGAGTGAACCAAAAAAATGCACATGAGAATGCAAATAACATTGAATATGATTACGAATACTACAACAAAAGTTTATTACTTGATAGTAATTGGATCAGCTCAATCGGTCAAAGTAGAAATGATCAAGAAATAAGATTAACCTTATCTATTCCAGAAGGACAATATGTATTAATTGGTCAAGACCTGAGTCCGATTCTGAATAGAAAAATTAAAAATGATAAAAATTATTCGAGAAGAAAAGTAGCTGGCCACCTCTGGAAAATGGAAAATAAAATTTTGGTTTGCCAAGATTGCAATCCAACTTAAGGATATCTAAGCATTGAGGAAGATAATTTAAGTCTTAAACTTTCAAATGAGGAGAATAATATTGAGATTAACATCAATGAAAACGGAGTTGAAATCAACACCCCAGAGCAGTAACATGCTCAATTTCAGTCTTCTTAGAAACAAATAAAAAAGAAGATTAATGAAGCTTCAAAAACTTGTCAGGAAGTGGATAAATATTATATTTGCATACCGAATTTTTCGGGGTGTAGCGTAGCCCGGTCATCGCGCCTGCTTTGGGAGCAGGAGGTCGCAGGTTCGAATCCTGCCACCCCGACTAAAAAAGCTCATTCATTGAGCTTTTTTTGTATCTAATTGTTTCGGGATGTAGCGCAGCCTGGTAGCGCACACGCCTGGGGGGCGTGGGGTCGCAGGTTCAAATCCTGTCATCCCGACTAAAAAACAGTATAAACCCTTGATTTACAAGGGTTTATATAAATTATAATTGTATTGGTCACCATATAGGTCACCAAATTTATATTTTCATATATTTGATATTATGAAAATATCCCTTCTTCATAAATCATTTAAAGATAATAAAAAAGAATCTCCTCTGTTTGTTAGAGTTAG
>Ga0233438_10000243_pt1 | contig 76357 bp, 85 predicted proteins | sample SI_123_September_FD_182720 | JGI IMG/M metagenome (GOLD analysis project Ga0233438, IMG submission 182720) | Seawater microbial communities from Saanich Inlet, British Columbia, Canada - SI_123_September2016_10_MG | ecosystem: Environmental > Aquatic > Marine > Inlet | place: Canada: British... | reverse complement strand
CTCAAGCGAGGAGCGCATTCTACAGACTTAATTCTGCGCGTCAACTCAGTATAGTAATAAAATTGAAATAAAGTGATATTTATTCTTTTTAGTTGAAAAATTACCCGTTTCGCACCGTTTCTTTTACAATACATACATAGCGTTAACATAACAGGACAATTTATGCCCATTAAAGCTTATAAAGGAATAACCCCAACCCTTGGTCACAATGTATTTATAGAAGATAGCGCTGTGCTATATGGTGAAATACATTTAGCTGATGATGTCAGTATTTGGCCATTGGTCGCAGCCCGTGGCGATGTTAATCATATACAGATTGGCGCACGCACCAATATACAAGACGGAACCATCTTACATGTTACCCGCAAGTCAGCACATAACCCGGCAGGCTTTCCACTTATAATAGGTACAGATGTCACTGTCGGTCACCAATGCATGTTGCATGGCTGTACTATGGGTGACCGTATTTTAGTTGGTATGGGTTCAGTCGTTATGGATGGTGTAATAGTCGAAGATGATGTGTTTATTGGTGCAGGATCTGTCGTACCACCAAATAAAACCTTAAAAAGTGGTTATTTATATGTTGGCAATCCGATTAAGCAAATGCGCGAACTTAATCAAGGCGAACGAGACTTCTTATCTCAATCCGCCATCAATTACGTCATTCTTAAAGATGAATATCTAGCGATGCTCAAATAGACGCGATCCTCATAATTGCGCTCTCAATACTTGCAGTACAGGGGTGGTGTCGACGACCTGCCCCGTCCATAGCTCAAAGCTTTTTGCTGCCTGTCCGACGAGCATCCCTAATCCGTCACTCAAATGCCGATTACCCTGTTTGTAAGCATGAGTTAAAAAAGCGGTTGGTTCTTTAAGATAAACCATGTCATAGATACAACTAGCTTCTTTATAGATGTGATTTGACAGTGCAGGTACTTGCCCTGACATACTTAAGCTTGTCGCGTTTATTATGACATCATAATGATCATGCTTCACACTTTCAAAACTCCCTGCCGTTAATTTCCATTGCGGGTGTAACGTGAGATATTGATCCGTTAGCTCTTTGGCTCGTTTTACATTGCGATTAATAATATGCACTGAGTCTATACCCTGAGCAAATAACGGTGCAACAACACCTTTTGCCGCTCCACCGGCCCCTATGATTAAGATACGTTTACCTTTAAGGACGACTTGCTGACGCATCAGATCTTGCACCAAACCCAGCCCATCCGTGTTATGCCCAAGCAACCCCTCAGATGTTTTGTATAATGTATTAACGGCTTGTGCGGATTGTGCCTCGTCGGTCAATACATCACACATAGCAAATGCTTCATGCTTAAATGGCATAGTAACATTAGCCCCTATATGATGAGGTTGAGCTAAAAATTCATTCACCGCGCTTTCAAATCCATCAAGAGGTGCTAAAATCGCTGTATATTCAATGTTAACTTTGACTTGTTTAGCAAACATCTGATGTATGACGGGTGACTTGCTTTGCGCGATGGGATTACCAAAAACAGCGAAATATTGCATGAAATCAATCCTTACTTGGATAACAACCAAACTTCCAATGAGAAATAGCAGAAAGATGAATCATAACCAAAGTGTGTATCAATTAATAGGTGAAATTAACGGCACAAGAGAATTGGCCAACACCTTCTACGACATAATGGAGCAAGATCCTCAAGTACAGGAGTTGCTTGCGATCCATCCACTACCTTTAGATAATGTCAGAGAAAAATTTTACGAGTTTTTATCTGGTTGGTTAGGTGGTCCACCGTTATTTGCCAATAAGTACGGACACCCACGCCTACGAAAGCGTCACGCCCCTTTTACTGTATCCCCGAAATTAAAAACGCAGTGGATGTTTTGTATGGATAAAGCGATGGCACAATGTATTGATAACCCAGAAGTGGTTGCGGCGTTGCACCAAGCATTTGATGACTTAGCTGAGCATATGATTAATAGTGCTGAGCCAATATGCCCATCACAGCAACAGCAACAACAGCAATATACGCAAGCAAATAGATAACAGGACCAAAGAAAAACCCTTCAAACTCCTGAACGATATTTTATATCATTACATGCGTGCGGTTTTTGAAGGGCGGTAACTTTCTCTCTATGTACAACGTTTAGAACTTGTAAGCAATCGAGACGGTGTACACCCAAGGGTCAATCTTTACTTTATCGATAGTTCCAGCTGTTTCACCTAGATTAAATGTCGCATCAGTTTCAATATTAATGTAACGAACAGACGCATTAATACCCACACCATCACCAATGTCATAATCGGCACCAACTTGTGCTGATAAACCAAAAGATGAATCTAAATCTAAATCGGATAATCCAGCCTCAGCGTTTGCACCGGTAAACTCTTCATCAAAAAAGACCGTGTAGTTCACACCAACTCCCACATAAGGTTGGAATTTAGCTGATGGATCGTTAAAAAAGTAGTTTGCGGTAATCGTAGGCGGTAAATGCTTGGTTTTACCCACCTGATCACCTGTACCTAACGGATCTGTTGCACCGAAATTGATATCATGGCTAAATGGAGTAGCAGCCAATAACTCCACATTCCATTTGTCCGTCACAAAATACGCAACATTCAAGCCTAGCTGCGTATTACTATCAACCTTTACGCCTATACCTAAATCAGAACCGGCCATAATGTTAGTACTACTATCGTCCGGTGCAACGGTTGTAAAACCAGCACGAACAACAATATCACCTTTTTCATAGGCTAATGCTGCAGGTGCAAAAATAACAGATGCGAAAGTCGTTGCCACTAAGGCAGAAATAAGTGTTTTTTTCATGTGCGTGTTCTCTTGATTAATTAAATTACGTTAATCATAAAGAGATAATGCAGGGTAAATATTGATCTAAAACAAAGGGCTAAAGGCACTCTTTATTTTGTCACCGAAGCTTTGCGTTAGATCAATAAAAACAATTATGAACAACTAAGCATTACTAAGCCAATCTTGAGGAGATAAGTACGCGCCTAATTTACCTTGCGCAGAATGCTCACCAGGAACGTAGTTATATTCCCAACGAACCAGTGGTGGCATTGACATTAAAATCGACTCCGTACGCCCACCGGTTTGTAAACCAAACAAGGTGCCACGGTCATATACCAAATTAAATTCAACATAACGTCCACGGCGGTACAACTGGAAATCACGTTCCATCGAACCATATTCGGTTAGTTTACGTTTTTCGACTATCGGCACATACGCATCAATAAACCCATTGCCGACTGCTTGCATAAATGTAAATGCCGTTTCAAAATCTGGATCATTGAGATCATCAAAAAATAAGCCCCCAACACCACGGGTTTCATTGCGATGTTTGAGATAAAAATAATCATCACACCATTTTTTATATTTGGGATACATATCTTCGCCAAATGGTGCACACAGTTGGTTTGCCACAGTATGCCAATGGACAACATCTTCTTTGAATGGAAAGAACGGCGTTAAATCAAATCCACCACCAAACCACCAAATAGGCTCTTCGCCGTCTTTTTCAGCAATAAAGAAACGGACATTAGCATGTGACGTTGGGATGTAAGGATTGTGTGGGTGGATCACAAGTGAAACCCCCATTGCTTGAAAACGGCGTCCGGCTAATTCAGGTCTAGCAGCTGTCGCAGAAGCTGGCATTTGCTCCCCATAAACATGTGAAAAATTCACGCCACCTTGCTCAATGACCGCCCCATTCGTCATAACGCGAGTACGACCACCGCCCCCTTGTTCACGCTCCCAGTTATCCTCAATAAAACGCGCCTTACCATCACTTAACTCTAAGGTCTGACAAATGTTATCTTGGAGTTTGAGAAGGAACGCTTTGACCTGTTCAATCTTGTCATTGGAGGGGATTTCGCCGTTCATGCTATTTATCCTCGCAGTACTTGTCCAGTTACTGCATCTTGAATTTTACTAGGGTGCGCATTGTGATCCACTTCGCCATCAATTGCAAAAACTGTCCGTCCAAAATACGTGTTGACCTGCTCAATACTGCGTGCGGGTTCCGCACCACTGGGGTTAGCTGAGGTCGATACTAAGGGTTTATTGGCCGCGTGACATAATTGAATCACCGTAGGATGAGCGCTAACTCTTACAGCAATCGTCTGTCTACCACCCGTCAAATAATCAGGTGTATGCGCCGCTTTAGGCATGATCCAAGTAAACGGACCCGGCCATGTCGCAGTAACTCGAGCAAGCATGACCTCATCAAGGCTAGATATATCAATGTAAGGATAAAGTTGCTCTATCGTTGCGGCAATTAAAATCAGTCCTTTATCTTGTGGACGAGTTTTCATCGCAAGTACTTTTTCTACCGCGACTTGATTGTCAGGATCACAGCCTAACCCAAACACCGCTTCCGTCGGGTAAGCTAGGACTTCACCTTGCTGAAATGCGTTAACAAAATCAGCCATGAAGACATCCGATAAAGCGGGAGTTGTTGATGCAGTAGGGTTGTATAGGGTAATACTCATAATTCAACAGTGCCAGAACATTTAGGTTTAACACATATTAAGCTAGAAACTGATTTTTGGATCATAGCAGGTGAAGCGCAATCAGGACAAATATGAGCTACCGGTTTGTCATTCAATACAAACTTGCATGCTGGATAATGGTTACACGAATAGAATTTTTTGCCGTATTTATTGGTTTTTTCTAACAGATGTCCTTGCTCACATTCTGGACACGTTACTTGGGTATCGTTTTGTTCTTTAATTGAACCTATATAATTACAAACAGGAAAGTCCACACACCCAACAAACAAACCGTACCGACCTTTTTTGATCGCAAGTGTTTGCTCACATTGTGGGCAAGGGGTGTCATGCATGACTTTGATTGTCGTAATGGCATTATCAGTCAATGACTTGCGATAATCGCATGCTGGGTAAGTACTGCATCCTAAAAATGCAGATTTGTTTGCATATCTAATCGCTAATGGCTGTTGACATTGAGGGCAATCACCATAGACTTCATATATAGCTTCAGCGCTAACTTGTTTATCCGAAGAAAAGAGTGAACCATCGATTTTGGCCATTAGTGAAGTGGGCCATCCGGCATTTCGAAAATAAGATTTTCCATTTGCGCGTACGCGGTTTCTTTTCCTGGCACATTAAATAGCACCATTAATACCACCCACTTTAAATCTTCTAAGCAAAATTCTTTGCTATCAATTTCCATTACTCGATCAATGACCATTTCACGGGTTGAACTATCAAGCACATTAATCTGCTCAAGAAAAATAATAAAACCGCGCGCCTCAACATCTAACACTGCAAGTTCAGGCTCTATATAGACTCGATTGACCGCAGAGAATGCCCCTTCAGTTAAATAAGGTTTATGTTCAGTTTCCTGCAACGCCGCAAGCTTCTCTAACCATTTGAGAGCTTTGTATATTTCATCCAAATGAAAACCTGCTAACACCAGTTCATCGGTGAGCGCTTCTTGATCAACATGAAAATCCGACTCATTATGAATTAACGTTTCAAACAAGTACATGAGGATATCAAACATAATTCTCTCCTCTGAGTTTTATATAGCCGCCAGATACTGCTGCGACCTTGCCTCTAAGCTCATATTCTAATAACTTTGCCAACAATTGTGGTAACGGCAAGTTTGAATGTGCAGCGATAGTGTCAATTGCTGTAATTTCAAAACCTACACTATCTAACAAATCGGAATGTGACAAGTTTTCTTGAGAATATTTGTTATTTTTACTTGATATTGGGCAGGAATTTGGTTTTTCAAGATCGGTGAAATACAAATCGATATCATCCACATGATCAACCAGCAGCGCACCTTGTTTGATTAACGCATGACAACCACTGACATTGACATCATCAATTCGTCCTGGCATCGCAAACACTGTGCGATTTTCATTCAATGCTTGATTTGCGGTAATCAGCGATCCTGATTTATGCTGTGCTTCCACCACAAATGTGCCCATCGATAAACCGCTGATAATCCTATTTCGTTTAGGAAAATGGGTTGGCTTTGGAGGTTGATGCGGTAAAAATTCACTCACTACACAGCCATTCGCTTTGAGTATTTGGTCGCGCAGCACACAATGATGTTTAGGATACATATGTTGGTGTCCATGTCCTAACACAGCAATGGTACCTCCTTGTGCACTTAACGCTCCACGATGAGCTTGCGCGTCTATTCCTTGCGCTAATCCAGACGTTATCACCCAATGCCTTAAGGCTAACTGTTGTGCAAAATTATAGGCTTGCTGCTTGCCAATTTCACTCGCTCGCCTCGCACCGACAATGGCTATCTGATGACAAGCCAGCAATTCAATATTGCCCTCGGCAAATAATAGTAGGGGTCTATCACTCACTTGCAACAAGGTCTGTGGGTAATGCTCATCAGTACACAATATAATGTGCCGCTCAATGTCGTTGGCTTGAGCTTGCCAAGCGTATAAACGTGCAATAGGCTGAGTATAATCTGCGCGCAACTGGGCTATTTGTGCCCTCGTTAATCCGGCACTGAGTAAATTAGCAATCGGTTGAGAAGGTATTTGCGATAACTCACAACTGAGATAATCCGCTAATTTAAAACAGGTAATGGTACTGATACCAGTGCATTGTAATAACGCATATAATGGTGCTAATCCTTGCATATATCCCCTTAAAGAACCTTAATTTAAGGAGCGCGTAATTGTGCTCCTCGTTGAATCGTTGAATTGGCATTCACTATCACACCAAAACTTGTCGTTGCAAATGTCGCGATTACGACTAAATCGCCTTGCTTTAGCTGTGGTTGCGAATAGGTTTTACCTAAATGAGTTAGTGTGCTATCCGGTGCGTAAATACCAAATACCATTCCCGGCCTGGTCTGCTGCTGACCGACATCCATGACCACTACATCGCCTCTACTCCAACGCGTTCGAGTCGATACGCCCCCGACAATATAACCCTGCTGAGAATCTGCAACGGTTAATGTCACAGTAGACAGATCCAATAAAGATGGCTTAGGTACAATGCTATCGCCAAGTGTAATTTCTTGCTTTGAATCAGTAACTTTAAACACTTTCGCCACTGCGTTGTTGCTACCCGCGACATGCTGTCGTGCTCGTATAGGTTGAAACTGAGCATCAGCAACATGCTTTACATGGACACCCAGCGCAGCGCCTTGCATGTCATAAATCGTATGTTGTTTGTGCACGACTGCATACTGACCCTTAGACCAGTTTCGCTGATTATTTTCACCTTTTTGCTCCGGTGCATAATTGGCAAAGAGCAATTGCTGCGAAGTCAACCTAGTCAATTGTTGCGGATTGCCGATCACCATCATGCCATTGTTTATGCTCGCAGTACTGAGCACTTGATCATGATTAAGAAAGGGCTCAACCGCAGCCCAATTGATAAGATCAATCGCAGGTTTGAGATGTTTAATTCCCTGTGGCGATAATGCAATAATAGGTTTTTGTGGAACGCGTGAGAGCCTGAGGGTTGGTTTTCCATCTTGATACACCAACGTAATCACATCACCTGGATAAATTAAATGAGGATTGTGAATTTCAGGATTGGCTCGCCACACTTCAGGCCACAACCAAGGATCAGATAAAAATGTCTCCGAGATATCCCATAACGTATCGCCTTTTACCACAACATGCTTACTTGGGGCATCGGTTCTAAACTGAATGATGTCACCTTTGGCAAACGCTGCAGGCGCCATAAATAGCAGTAATCCAACAAACATGCAGGTGCACAAAGAATTAATTATTAAATTCACTTGTAGACCACCGGTTTCGTTTATCCGTTTTTTGTCAGTATCCACCATTATTCCCCCTAAAATTATGCATATTGCTAACTTTAAAGGTAGAATAGATGATAATGCATACCTGTGTGGTCCAGTTTTCCATAGCTAGGTATCAAAAATAATACTTTTAACCAGTATGGAAGAACAATATGCCCGTTTTAAACGTCCTTACATTTCCGGATGAACGCTTGCGCACGAAGGCGCAACCAGTAACTAACATTGATGACAGTATTCGTGCATTAGTCGCGGATATGTTTGCAACGATGCAAGCAGAAAGCGGTGTAGGCCTCGCCGCAACGCAAGTCGATGTGCACCAACAAGTTATCGTTATGGACGTATCGGATAAACAAGATGCACCCATGGTATTTATTAACCCTCAAATAGTTGAACAACGCGGTACAAAAATCAACGAAGAAGGGTGTTTATCGGTCCCCAATAACTATGCCAAAGTAGAACGTGCTGAATGGGTTAAAGTTACAGCTCATAACGAACATGGTACTGAGTTCACCTTAGAAGCAGAAGGCTTATTAGCCGTGTGCATCCAACATGAAATGGACCATTTGCAAGGTAAGTTATTTGTTGATTATTTGTCAGGACTAAAGCGCCAACGAATAATGAAAAAGCTTGAAAAAGAAGCGCGATTAGCCACCAAAGCATAATCTTACACTCCACATTAAAATAGGTATTGCGTTGAGCACCCCATTAAACATTATATTTGCTGGTACGCCAGAGTTTGCCGCTGATCACTTAGCGGCACTATTGACTACGGAACACAACATAATTGCAGTCTATACTCAACCTGACAGACCGGCTGGCCGGGGTAAAAAGCTGACTCCTAGTGCTGTAAAAATACTCGCATTAACGCATGCCATTCCCGTGTTGCAACCAGAAAACTTTCGTAGTCCAGAGACGCAGGCTGAATTAGCCGCGCTGAACGCAGATTTAATGATAGTGGTTGCTTATGGTTTACTTTTACCGCAAGTCGTACTCGATTCACCACGCTTAGGTTGCATTAATGTGCACGGTTCATTACTACCACGCTGGCGCGGAGCTGCTCCGATCCAACGAGCGATTTGGGCTGGTGATGCCGTAACCGGTGTGACCATTATGCAAATGGATATCGGCTTAGATACCGGCGCAATGCTGTACAAAACTCAATTGCCAATTACAGCTGACGACACGAGCACTAGCTTGTACCAAAAACTAGCACAACAAGGTCCTCAAGCATTAGTGCATGTGGTCAATGATTTCGCCGCATTTTTACCGGAACAACAAGATGATGCACAAGCTAATTATGCGAAAAAACTAAGCAAAGACGAAGCGCACATTAATTGGCATTTATCTGCGGAACAGCTCGAACGAAATGTCCGCGCATTTAATCCATGGCCCGTTGCTTTTTTCACCCTTGAAGATGAACACGGCAAAGTACAGAATATCAAGGTTTGGTTAGCACATATAGACACAGACCAAGACACATCTAATTTATCGCCAGGGCAGATTATTCGTGCTACAAAACAAGGACTAGCTATAGCAACCTCGAATGGTGCACTGGTCATAACACAATGCCAAATTCCAGGTAAAAAAGCGATGCCAATTAGTGACATTATTAACGCACGAGCAAGCTGGTTTACACCTGGACGTATTTTATTATCATCAACCGCAACGGCAGAATTATCATGAGTACACCTTTAGGTCAGCAATTACGCGCCGATGCCGCTTGGGTATTATTTCAAATTTTAGAAAAAGGCATGTCATCCAAACAAGCCCTAGGTCAACGTTTACCGGATTATGAAGGGCGCGATCGAGCTTGGTTGCAAGAAATGGTCTTTGGCTGTTTACGTACGTTACCTATTCTACAGTTTTGGCTCCGTGGATTATTAGATAAACCTCTCAAGGGTCGTAAAAAAATTCTCGAACACTTAATACTATTAGGCTTATATCAACTCGCCTATAGTCGCGTGTCAGAACATGCAGCCGTCAGCGAAACCGTCGGCGCTGCGGATTTATTAAAAGGCACCACTTTAAAAGCGTTAATCAATGCGATCTTACGTACTTTTATACGTGAAAATGTTGGTGAAACTTTACCTGACAGCTTAGCAGCACAAGCAGGCATGCCGAATTGGATCTATAAGTCTATTCAAGTAAATTACCCTGAACAAGCGTCAGACATACTCCAAGCAAGTAACGAAAAAGCACCATTATGGCTGCGCATCAATCAAGCGCATATAAGTGTAGCTGAGTTTTTAGCTAAATTAGAAGAGATGCAAATTGAAGCACAACTCAGTACAATCCACCCTGATGCCGTTATGTGTACTCGCAGCGGTGATGTTACGCGTTTTCCTGGCTATGACGAAGGTTGGTTTTCAGTACAAGATGGTGCAGCCCAACTTGCCGCACATTTATTAGATTTACAACCACACCAGCGCGTCTTAGATTGTTGTGCTGCACCAGGGGGTAAAACAGCACATATCCTTGCTACTCAACCCGACCTTAAAGAATGCGTAGCCATTGATAGCGATGCGCATCGATTAGTGCGTGTTGAAGAAAACTTAGCGCGATTAAATCACCAAGCGACATTAATCTGTGCCGAAGCTCAAGAAGTTGAGGGCTGGCATAACGGTGAGTTATTTGATCGCATTTTACTTGATGCCCCTTGCTCTGCAACGGGTGTTATTCGTCGTCATCCAGACATTCGTTGGTTACGCCAAGCATCTGATATTGCGCCTTTAGTCGCTATCCAAGCACAATTATTACAGCAAATGTGGCAAATATTAAAACCAGGTGGTAAGTTACTTTATGCGACCTGTTCTATTTTCCCAGAAGAAAATGCACAACAAATACAGGCATTTATTGAACAGTATCCTGAAGCTGAAATAATAGCGTTACCACCAGAATTACACTCTGTCAGCACAGCAACTAATGCTATCGGTCTGCAAATTCTGCCTGGCAACGGCAATATGGACGGGTTTTATTACGCGCTGTTACACAAACCCGCGCAATCATAAATAATAAGAGAAGCGTGACATGAAAATTATCATCATAGGTGCTGGACAAGTAGGCGGGACCCTCGCAGAAAACCTCGTTGGAGAACGCAATGACATTACCGTTATTGACTCTGATGGAGATACGTTACGCAACTTACAAGACCGCTTGGATATTCAAGTCGTTCAAGGGATCGGTTCCCACCCGGACGTATTACAAAAGGCCGGCGCCGAAAACGCGGACATGTTAATTGCCGTCACCAACTCTGATGAATCCAACATGATGGCTTGCCAGGTCGCTTATACTTTATATAAGACACCGACTAAAATTGCGCGTATCCGCTCTGAACAATATATTTTATATCAAGAAAAACTCTACGGTCATCAAGATATTCCGGTCGATCACTTAATTGCCCCAGAGCAACTGGTTACCAAATCAATTAAACGTTTAATTGATTATCCTGGTGCACTGCAAGTGGTTGAATTTGCAGATGGTAAAGCATCATTGGTTGCAGTAAAAGCATATTACGGTGGTTTGTTAGTTGGCCACGCTCTATCTGCATTAAAACTGCATATGCCTAACGTAGAAACTCGAGTGGCAGCCATCTATCGGCGCGGACGCCCTATTCGACCTTTAGGTACGACGGTAATTGAAGCGGATGATGAAGTTTTCTTTATTGCCGCAACTAAACATATACGTGCTGTGATGAGTGAGCTGCAAAAGCTCGAATCCAGTTATAAACGTATTATGATTGCCGGCGGCGGATTAATTGGTGCTGGTTTAGCCAAACGTTTAGAGCATAAACACAATGTCAAACTCATTGAATTTGATCCTGAACGCGCTAAATATTTATCCGCCCATCTTGATAATACCATTGTATTTAATGGTGATGCCTCTGATTCTGATTTATTAACCGAAGAAAATGTGCAGCAAGTGGATGCGTTTATTGCAGTAACGAATGACGATGAAGCCAATATTATGTCAGCGATGCTAGCCAAACGCCTTGGCGCTCAAAAAGTCATGGTACTGATCCAGCGCTCTGCCTATGTTGATTTGGTGCAAGGCGGTGAGATCGACATTGCTTTTTCTCCGCAACAAGCCACTATATCAGCATTGCTAACCCACGTGCGTCGTGGTGATATAGTGAATGTTTACTCATTACGTCGAGGTGCTGCCGAAGCAATAGAGGCAATTGCACATGGTGATAAAAACACGTCAAAAGTAGTCAGTAAAATGATTAAAGACATCAAGTTACCGCCAGGCACCACCATCGGTGCGATTGTCCGTCAAGAACAAGTTATCATTGCACATTCCGATACGGTAATTGAAGCAGATGATCATGTGATTTTGTTTTTAGTTGATAAGAAATATATCTCTGAAGTAGAAAAGCTGTTCCAACCTAGTGCATTTTTCTTTGGCTAACAGCGCTATAAGCACCGCGTGTTAGCTGCGCCAGAAGGTTGGCGAAAACAGCACTAATAAAGAAAAGACTTCTAATCGTCCGAATAACATAGCGATCACCAATATCCATTTACCGCTATCCGAAACGGACGCATAAGTGCCTGCTACATCGCCCAAACCAGGTCCGAGGTTATTTAAGGTTGCAGCCGTTGCAGTAAATGCTGTGATGTCGTCCATACCCGTGCCTAATAGTGCGAGCATAATGATCACAAATACAATGGCATATGCAGCAAAAAATCCCCATACCGCCTCTACCACACGGTCAGGCATAGCACGATCGCCGAGTTTAACCGAATACACGGCTTTGGGGTGGATTAAGCGGTCAATTTCACGCTTACCTTGTAAAAATAACAAAAATACGCGAATGACTTTTAACCCTCCTCCCGTAGACCCCGCACACCCGCCGATAAAACTGGCAAAAATCAACAATATAGGTAAAAACACCGGCCAAGCCGAAAAGTCGGTCGTCGCAAATCCAGCGGTTGTACTAATAGACACCGCTTGAAACATCGCTTGATCTAACGCAATTTCTGCCGTGTCATAATAATCATAATGGGCCAGCACAAGAAAGCAAATTGCGATCAGTGCAAATTGAATCACCAAAAAAGCTTTAAATTCTGGATCACGCCAGTAACCCTTTAAGTTTCGACCTGAAGCCGCAGCAAAATGCAGTGCAAAATTTAACGCCGCAATCCACAAAAACACAACACAAATGATGTTAATGACGGGTGAATTGTAATAACCCAAACTGCTATCATGAGTTGAAAACCCACCAATCGCAATGGTAGAGAAAGAGTGACAAATTGCATTAAATACGTCCATTCCGCCAAGCCAGTAAGCCGCGGCACAGGTAATGGTCAAACCTAGATAAATGAACCACAACTGTTTTGCTGTTTCGGCAATCCGAGGTGTCATTTTGGAATCTTTCACCGGACCAGGCGTTTCTGCGCGGTATAGCTGCATGCCCCCTACCCCTAATAACGGTAAGATCGCAACAGCGAGAACAATGATCCCCATCCCACCTAGCCATTGGAGTTGCTGGCGATAAAACTGCATGGATTTAGGTAAAAACTCGATCCCTTCGATAACCGTCGCACCCGTTGTCGTTAACCCTGAAAACGACTCAAAGAAGGCATCCGTAATAGACATGTTTGGTTGTTCTAAGAAGATAAAAGGAATGGCACCAAAGCTCGCCAGTACTAGCCAAAACAAGGCTACAATTAAAAACCCTTCTTTAGCACGCAGATCGCGTTTGAAATGTCGGTTGGGATACCAGAATCCAATACCGGTGATAATACAAGTCAAAAACGCAAGAACAAATGGTAAACCACTACCATCTTGGTAAATCAAAGAAACGAATACAGGCAAAATCATCGTGACACTAAAAAGTGCGACAAGGAGCCCTAATATCCGAATAATAGCTTGATACTGCATAAAAAATTGTCTGATGAGTTTTGTTCATTATGTGCTTGTTCGCTCAAAATCTAAAGTGAAAAATAAATTTATTTAGGAAAAATAACCACTTCGCGTTTTTACCTAAGTATTTTAAATGTTAGCGCTTTCTTTTTTTATCATCTGTGTTAAATTTGATAAGGTAAGTGAAAGGAAATCGCTCATTTTTACACCTCGCTTAATTCTACTTTTAACAGCGACAATAATAATAACGCCATTTTCGCGATTATTTATCAATGGATTGAACCTCTCAAGTCTTCTTTTACATGGCTATATCAGCCCCTTTTGCGTGCCTGTTATAAACAGTTAACCACAAAGTTATCCACAGCTTATTAGTTTATTTTTATTGTGCTATAGCCAATGTTTATCGGCTATGGCATCCTTGTACCGTGTAAATTAAAAAAAGAAATCCACATGTCTGAAATTACTCCACCGCCGTTTGTCTTAGTTGATGGTTCATCCTATTTATTCCGTGCTTTCCATGGCATGCCTCCGATGTCAAATTCACAAGGACAAGCCACGCATGCCATCTATGGCGTGATCAATATGCTCAAAAGTCTACTACGAACCTATGACCCGACTCATATTGCGGTGGTTTTCGATGCGAAAGGTAAAACCTTTCGGGATGATATTTATCCGGAGTACAAAGCCAACCGTCCTCCGATGCCTGATGAACTTCGCTCACAAATTGCACCATTGCATACCATCATTAAAGCAATGGGGTTACCCTTAATTGTTGAGCCAAATGTTGAGGCCGATGACGTCATTGGTACATTAACTAAGCGTGCGACTGCTTTAGGGATGCACTCATTAGTCAGTACCGGTGATAAAGATATGGCGCAGTTGGTGGATAGCCATGTGACCCTAATCAATACCATGAATAATACCTTGATGGATGTGCCAGGAGTACTTGAAAAATTTGGTGTGGGACCGGAGCTGATCATTGATTTCTTAGCGTTGAAAGGCGACAAAGTTGATAACATTCCTGGTGTGCCTGGTGTCGGAGATAAATCCGCACTAGGTCTATTGCAAGGCATTGGTGGAGTTGATGCGATTTATAACAATCTTGATAAAATCGCTAGTTTGGATTTTCGTGGTGCCAAAACCATGGCTAAAAAAATGCAAGAACATGAGCTGAATGCCCGTTTATCTTATGAATTGGCAACGATTGTGATTGATCTACCTTTAGAATATTCACCCGATGAGCTGAACATTCAAGCACCGGATAAAGATGCCTTAGCGGAGCTATTTCAAACCTACGAATTTAAACGTTGGTACAGCGAGATCACCGGAGAAACGTTTGCTAAAGCAGCAGCTCCAGCAATGTCAGCGTCACAAAAATCTACCCCCATAGCTGCGGGTGTCACTTTAACTGAAGCCGCCGTAAACGACGATATACCCTTAGTGCCAGCTAACGTTGTCACCGCAGCAATGCCTGCGGTTAACCGCGATCATTATGAGGTTGTATTAACTGAAGCAGCATTATTCACCTGGTTAGAAAAATGTCGTAACGCTCCGTTGTTTGCTATGAACATTCAAACCACTAGCGCGCATTATATGGAGGCTCAAATTGTTGGGTTTTCGCTCTGCGTTGGCCTTGGAGAAGCCTGTTACATTCCATTGGCACATGATTACCCTGATGCACCAGAACAGCTTGATCGTGAATGGGTCCTCACACAATGTAAGCCACTCTTAGAAAACACCAAAGCACAAAAAATTGGCCACAACATTAAGTATGATAAAAATGTCCTTGCTAATCACGGCATCACGCTCAACGGCGTCGCTTATGACACGATGCTTGAATCCTATGTGCTCAACAGTGTCAGTACTAAACATAATCTGGATGCACTGTCTGAACATTACTTAGGGCATCAAAAGATTCATTTTGAAACTATTGCTGGTAAAGGGGCTAAGCAACTCACCTTTAATCAAATCGCTCTCGATGACGCAGTGCCTTACGCAGCAGAAGACACCGAAGTGATGTTTCGTTTACATGTGGTGTTGTGGCCGCAATTAGTCGCCCAACCGGAACTGGCTAATGTGTTGAGTGAACTCGAAGTACCGTTATCGCAAGTATTATCGCGGATGGAGCAAACAGGTGTATTAATTGATTCACAACAACTTCTCCAGCAATCACAATCTCTAGCTGAACGAATTGTTGCACTTGAACAAGACGTACATGAAATGGCTGGAGAGGCCTTTAACTTGGGTTCTCCGAAACAGTTACAAACCATTTTATTTGAAAAAATGAATTTACCCGTGTTAAAGAAAACGCCTAAAGGCGCTCCTTCGACGGCGGAAGAAGTGCTACAAGAGCTTGCGCTTAACTATCCACTACCTAAAGCGATTATGGAATTTAGGGGCTTAAGTAAACTTAAAAATACGTATACTGATAAATTACCCAAAATGATCGATCATCGCACTGGACGAGTTCATACCTCGTATCAGCAAGCTATTGCTGCAACAGGGCGATTGTCGTCAACCGATCCTAATTTACAAAATATTCCAATCAGAACTGCAGAAGGACGTAAAGTTCGTGAAGCATTTATTGCGCGTCCTGGATATAAAATCGTAGCAGCCGATTATTCTCAAATTGAATTACGTATTATGGCACATTTATCCAAAGATCCCGGGTTACAGCATGCCTTTGCTAATGGGCTCGATGTGCATAAAGCGACTGCCTCAGAAGTGTTTGGTGTGCCATTAGAGAGTGTCACGAGTGAGCAACGTCGTTCATCTAAAGCGATAAATTTCGGTTTGATTTATGGCATGTCAGCATTTGGCTTGGCCAAACAACTGAATATTCCTCGCAATGAAGCGCAAACTTACATGAATACCTATTTTGAACGCTATCCGGGGGTGTTGCATTATATGGAAGCGACGCGTGAAGAAGCGAAAGCGCTAGGCTATGTTAAAACCGTATTTGGTCGTCGTTTGTATTTACCTGAAATCAAATCAAGCAATGGCGCACGACGTGCTGGTGCTGAACGAGCTGCGATAAACGCTCCGATGCAAGGAACCGCTGCTGATATTATAAAGTTATCGATGTTAGCTGTGGACACATGGTTACAAGCACAAGACCCTAATGATATTTGCATGATAATGCAAGTGCATGATGAATTGGTTTTTGAAATAAAAGAACAGAAAGTCGAAGAGTTTTCACGCAAAATTGTTAATCTAATGGAAACAGCAGTATCCTTGTCGGTACCATTGATTGTTGAATCTGACGCCGGAGATAATTGGGAGCAAGCCCACTAATAAAGGCGCAGAGAGGGTTTTACACATTTCAGCTGAGGAGAAAGCGTCCACATTAACAAAATAAATGTAGAATATTCTTGTAATTTTATTACATTTATCTTGATAATTTTTTATCTGTGCCTACAATAGTGTTTGTAGGGTACAGAGGTTTATATTAAAACCTTTGTTTAGGCTCCAGCATTCTTTGTTGGAGCTTTTTTTATGCTTTTTGAAAAATAATTTGAACTAATCTAATGAAGCACTCTCTATAGTACTATTAATGTGTGTTTTTCCCTTGTTTAAAATGCCCCAGCGTGTTCTGGGGCTTTTTTTTGCCTACAATTTACATACAGGTTTCAAGCTGGTTCAACAAAAAATGTTATTCGTTCGGTGCTTGGTTTATGGTATCTAGGTCTATCGTTTCTTTACTTTCTGGTGCTTTAAGTTGTAGCCACTCATCAAGCTTATGTTCTAACTCATTTAAACCTATACGAGTTAGTGATGAAAAAGCATGAATCGTTACGTCACCACAAAATGCCATCGCCGCTTCTCGAGCCATCAAAACTTGCGCTTTACGCTTGCCTGATTTAAGTTTATCCGCTTTGGTCAGTAATGCTAATACCGGAATTTCCGCATTCACCGCCCATTGAATGAGTTCTTGATCAAGATCTTTAAATGGATGACGTATATCCATCAACACGACCAGCCCTGCAATACATTTGCGCTTTTGCAAATATTCACCGAGGGCTTTTTGCCATTTTAACTTCATCGCTAAAGGCACTTTGGCATAACCATATCCCGGCAAATCCACTAATCGGCGCTTTTCATCTAATTCAAAAACATTAATTAACTGAGTACGACCAGGCGTTTTACTCGTCCGCGCTAACCCTTTTTGACGTGTCAATGTATTCAATGCGCTGGACTTTCCGGCATTGGAGCGACCCGCAAATGCGACTTCGACGCCACTACTTTGGTCTAAATGCTGAATATCAGGTGCACTAGTGAGGAATTTTGCTTTAGTATAATAGGTCATTGAAGTGTATTTCTTATTAAGTGATCTAGGATATGTTTCGATATAGAATTGTATATTTTACATGTTTTTTTCAATACATTTGCAGCGAATGGTTTTTAATCTGTCTGTAAATGTGTAATATACGCATCATAGCACATATGTGCATAAAGATTATTAACGTTTTTTAAGAGTACTCGTATGAAAAAACTAAGTTTATTGTTCTGCCTATCATTGACTATTAGCGGTTTTACCATGGCACAAGGTGATGCAGAAGCAGGTAAAGCTAAATCAGCAACATGTGCAGCGTGTCACGGATCAGATGGTAATAGTATGCTCCCTATGAATCCAAATCTTGCTGGTCAGCATAACAAATACCTTGTTAAGCAGTTACATGAATTTAAAGCCGCTGCATTGAGTAGTGGTAAAGAAGGACGTAACAATGCCGTCATGAATGGTATGGCAGTGGGTCTATCAGAACAAGACATGTTAGATATTTCTGCATACTTTTCAAGCCAAACCGCCAAGCCGGGTGCTACTCCTGAAGAATACGTAGCGCCAGGTGCTGCATTATATCGTGGCGGCGATGCCGAACGTAAGATCACAGCATGCATAGCTTGCCATGGTCCTCGTGGTAACGGTATGGGTCAAGCTGGCTTCCCTGATATTTCAGGTCAGCATGTAGATTATACGGTGAGTCAACTTAAAATGTTTCGCTCTGGTGACCGTCATAATGACTTAAATGGCATGATGCGAGACATCGCAGCGAAGTTAACTGACGAAGATATTACGATTTTGGCGAACTATGTTGCTGGGCTGCACTAAAGTATTTGCAACTAAAGTACTATTTATTTGTCTTTTTTATGTAAATGAGTTGTAAATAGAAATAATTACTGTATTCTGTCAGCATCTTGACGGAACGTAGAATAAAGTGTCAGGAAGACCCTAAACAATTAATAAACTCTGTCAAAAATAATAATAAGTAGAGTCGTTGGAATACATCCTGCTAAAGCCGCGTAAGACGGATAAGCAATATGGGAGAAGTGTAAACCAGCCTAATAAGGTGATAATTTCGATTATCACCTTTTTTCTTTTCTATCCCTTACTAAATTTCTATAATCTGTTGTATAATCCTCCATTGAATTGCAACATATTACAGAGTCAATCATGCCACGCGTTAAAAAATCCAGAAAAGCAGGTCCAATAGGCATTGCCAACAGTTCCGATAAATACGGTAGTCATAAAACAAAATCAAAAACCCCTTCTACCGTAAAAAAAGATAACGGGCGACCATCAGGCTCAAGAAACTCAGCCCCTAATACAGATAAAAAAGTCATTAACGGGCCGAAAAAAGATCCCCGTATTGGCAGTACCAAAAAGATTGAATTGACACCAAGTAAGCAAAAATTAGTTGAACCTAAAGTTAAACGTTATGCGACACCAGCACAAGAGCTTGCTGCATTAGAAGTCGATGAGCGCTTAACCATGTTGATCGATAAATATGATGACGACCAACACTTGAGTAAAGAAGAAAAGCAATACATGGAAGAAAAAATGGCGCGTCATCAAGTTTTATGTGATCTTTTAGGTATTAAAGACGAGGAAGACGAAAGCGAAATTGTCCGTCAAGTCAAACAGAAAGAAATTATCGCTGAAGATGATCCACTCAAGACATTTGAGTCTATTAATATTAACGATTTTAAATAATAGAGTGTGGATTAAGTAGTATGTTTATTGCTTTGGTAGTGTTAGGTATCGTGATAGTGGCTGGTTTGGCGTTTTATGCCGGTAAATTATTATCACAACTTAATGAGCAAAAAGTAAAATTTGCTCAAGCCAAAGCGAAACAAGCAGAAGTTAGAGCGAAACGTATTGACAACATCATGATGTCTGTTCATACCATTGCCCTAGCCGTTGAGCAACAGCAGTGTGATTTATCAGAAGGGGTTATCCGCTTAACTAACTTGTTAGATGCTCTGCCAATAAACCCTGCCCCACACTTTTCTGATATTTACCCAAACATCTATCAACTGCATGCACAAATTTCTGATTTTGCGACGCATGAAGCTCGTTCTGCGTTAACCAAAAAAGCCCGTCGTGAACAGGATCTTGCTCGAGAAGCCATTGAGGCTAACTTTGAAAGCTCGATCATTGCTGAAGTTACCCTATTACGTGACTATCATCCTACTATTTAGACTTTTTTCCTAAGTAAAATATACATTTACACTACATTCGTTGCACAAGTCACGTTATACTAGTTGTCATAATTATCCCAAGCACAACGAAGTAAATATAGTATGTCAAATTACGATGTAAAAACATTTCAAGGAATGATCCAGGCGCTACAAGATTATTGGGCTCGCCAAGGATGTGTCATTATTCAACCATTAGATATGGAAGTCGGTGCTGGTACATTTCACCCGATGACATTTTTGCGTTCACTTGGACCAGAGCCTATTTCAAGTGCTTATGTTCAGCCTTGCCGTCGCCCGACGGATGGTCGTTACGGTGACAACCCTAATCGCTTACAACATTACTATCAATTTCAAGTTATGCTCAAGCCCTCCCCTAAAGATATACAAGACTTGTATCTTGGTTCATTAAAAGAACTGGGGTTTGATCCGCTTGTACATGATATACGTTTTGTTGAAGATAACTGGGAATCCCCTACTCTAGGTGCTTGGGGCTTAGGATGGGAAGTGTGGTTAAACGGTATGGAAGTCACCCAGTTCACCTATTTTCAGCAAGTCGGTGGGATTGAATGCAAACCTGTCACAGGCGAAATTACTTACGGCTTAGAACGTCTCGCTATGTATGTGCAAGGCGTTGATAGTATTTATGACTTAGTGTGGACGCATGGTCCAAATGGACCGGTTACCTATGGTGATGTATTCCATCAAAACGAAGTTGAACAAAGTGCGTATAACTTTGAGCACGCCGATGTCGATGCGTTATTTGCTGCATTTGATCAATCTGAAAAAGATGCGCTCAATCTGATAGAGCACAATCTTCCATTACCCGCTTATGAGCAAGTGATGAAAGCATCACATTCATTTAATTTACTTGATGCCCGACATGCTATCAGTGTAACTGAGCGTCAACGTTATATATTACGTGTTCGAACGTTAGCAAAAGCAGTTGCCGAAAGTTATTTTGCAGCACGTGAAGCACTTGGCTTTCCGATGTGTAACAAGGAGGCAAAATAATGCGTACAGATACATTATTAATAGAATTGGGAACTGAAGAGTTACCACCAAAATCACTTAAATCATTAGCCACCGCATTTGCTGCTAATATGCAAAAAGAAATCGATGACGCACAGCTGTCTTATAGCGCTGTCAATTGGTTTGCCAGCCCTCGTCGTTTAGCAGTACAAATTAGTGACTTGGCGTATCAACAAGCAGATACCGTTGTTGAAAAACGCGGTCCAGCCGTCAGCGCAGCTTTTGCTGAAGATGGACAGCCCACCAAAGCCGCTATGGGTTGGGCTCGTGGCAATGGTATTGATGTTGCCGAGGCTCAGCGTTTAGTGACGGATAAAGGTGAATGGTTATTACATAAAGCCCAAGTCACAGGTCAAGCATTAGATGCCTTGATTGAAGGTATTGTTAATCGTTCTGTCGCAAAGCTCCCCATCCCTAAACCGATGCGTTGGGGAAGCAGTGATACCCAATTTATCCGTCCTGTACACACGTTTACGGCAATGTACGGTGCTGATGTATTGCCAGCGACAGTTTTAGATATGCCATCCAATAATCTAATACAAGGTCACCGTTTTCATGGTCCTCGTACGTTTACCTTAACGCATGCAGATAATTATGAAGCGGCCTGTCGTGAACATTTTGTCGTCGCCAATTATGCAGTACGCCAAGCTGATATCGCTCAAGGTCTGAATGATCAAGCTAAAGCCCTAGGATTAACCGCAGATTATAATGACGCATTATTAGAAGAAATAGCCTCATTAGTCGAATATCCTGTGGTATTGCAAGCCAGTTTTGAAGAGCGTTTTTTAGCTGTACCCAAAGAAGCGCTAATCTATACAATGAAAGATGACCAAAAATACGTACCTCTGTTAGACAGTGACGGTAATTTATCTTCGACGTTCCTTTTTGTTAGTAACATTCAATCATCTGCGCCTGAGTATGTGATAGAAGGAAACCAAAAAGTGATTCGTCCACGTCTAGCTGATGCTGAGTTTTTCTTTAATACCGATAAGAAACATTCATTGGCATCACGTTTAGATTCTCTTAATAGTATTTTATTCCAAAAGCAGCTGGGTACTTTGGCTGAAAAAGCCACACGTATTGAGCAAGTTGCCGGCTTTATTGCTCAGACAATTGGTGCGAATGCCGACCATGCTGCGCGTGCCGGTTTACTTGCTAAAACAGACTTAATGACTGAAATGGTTATGGAGTTTCCTGATGTACAAGGTGTAATGGGTAAATACTATGCGTTGAATGATGGCGAAGATACCAGTGTTGCACAAGCCATTGCTGAGCAATATATGCCTCGTCATTCCGGTGATGCGTTGCCTTCTACGGATGTCAGTGCTGCTGTTGCCTTAGCCGATAAATTAGACACACTCGCCGGCATTTTTGGTATTGGTATGTTACCTAAAGGTGATAAAGACCCCTTCGCCCTTCGCCGTGCAGCTATTGGTGTGTTACGTATAATTACTGAGCGTAGCTATAATTTAGATGTACGCGAATTATTAGCATTTGCAGTCTCCACCTATGGCGACAAGTTGACGAATATCGACACATTAGATAATGCGGTTGAATTTGTTCTCGGTCGTTTCCGTGCGATGTATCAAGACCAAGGGATTGATACGGACGTGATCCAAGCCGTCAGTGCACGAAATGTTTCAAAACCGACAGATTTTGCAGCTCGTGTACATGCCGTAGCCGCGTTTAAAACACTCCCCCAAGCCGAAGCCCTAGCTGCGGCTAATAAACGTGTTGCTAACATCCTAGCGAAGAATGAAGTCATCGACAATTCAAGCGTTGATGAAACATTACTAAATGAACCACAAGAACGTGATTTATATCAGCAAATTACCCAACAACAAGCTACAGTTAAGGTAGCGTTAGTTACCAATGACTACACGTCCATTTTAACTTCATTAGCGCAGTTGCAAGATTCGGTTGATGCATTTTTCGATAACATTATGGTCATGAGTGATGATGCGTCATTACGTCAAAACCGCTTAGCCTTATTGTTACAACTTCGTGCATTGTTCTTATCTACTGCAGATATTTCTGTTTTAGCGAACAAATAAAGGATCCATGCTGTAATATGCTTTCTCAAAAATTACGACTGGTAATGCTTGCCGCTGCGATCACTCTCAGCGGTTGCGCATCCAATGTAAACATCCGTGAATATTTTCCGGTTGTTTCGACCACAGCATCTATTAATTACGAAGCCTTATATTTACGCGGTATTTTTAATTGGTGGGAAGCCGAGCCAGCCTATAAAGTCATCTCTGGGACTGATGGCTATTATGTTGACGTTAAATTAATTGCAGACGGACAGCCTTATGATTTTCGTTTCGCTGATAGTAATTATACAAGTGAACTTAATTGTGGTGCGGATACACCCGACACACCTATAGCTCAAGGTCAAAAACATGATTTAGTATGTGTTTCAGGATCACACAACCTTCAGTTTATCCCTTCAGAAACAGGTACTTATCGTTTTAAACTGCTGAATAATGGAAATCCTACACTATTAATTACACGAGTGGATTTTTAATCCGCTATTCGTTTATTATTTTTAATTCATCATAAAAAAAGCCTTCTACTGGTTTATCAATAGAAGGCTTTTTTGTATCTTTCTTATGCAACTTTGCTCGTTACCGAGGGTATCAATTACACGTCTAAGTTTTCTACGTTTAGCGCGTTTGATTCTATAAAGTTACGACGTGGTTCAACATGATCACCCATTAATGTCGTAAACAATTGATCAGCACTTATCGCATCTTCAATCTTAACTTGTAACATACGACGTGAATCAGGATCCATTGTCGTTTCCCACAACTGACTCGGGTTCATTTCCCCTAGTCCTTTATAACGTTGGATATATTGACCGCGTTTAGCTTCATGCATTAACCAGTTTAACGCTTCTTTAAACGACTCAACAGGCTGTGTACGTTCACCGCGTTGGATATATGCACCCTCACTCATCATGCCATTAATTGCGTCATTTAGAGCTGCAATCTTTTTATATTCGCTTGACTCTACGAAATCATAATCGATATTGTAGCTGTAATCGATACCGTGCATACGCATAGTAAACTTAGTATAAAAACGATTAAACTCTTCGTCTTTCAGTACTTCCCCTAAATACGTTGCACCGTCAGATTCATCACTGGTCATCTGATTTACAAATGAAGTTGTGAATGCTTGCAGCTTCGCTTCGTCACTAAAGTCACTGGTACTCAACGTATCTGAGTAAACTAACTGATTAAGTATATCTACAGGCATTAAACGGTGCATGCGAGCGATCATTTTATCTGCTGCTTGATATTGTAAAACCAAGGTTTCGAGTGCTACACCAGTAATTGCTGGTGCGCCTTCTGCAGTAAATAATGATGAGTTATCAACAGCTATCGATGTTAAATATGCATTTAGGGCATCATCATCTTTTAAGTATTGCTCTTGTTTACCTTTCTTAATCTTATACAACGGCGGCTGTGCAATATAGATATAACCACGTTCAATAATTTCCGGCATTTGACGGAAGAAGAAGGTTAGCAATAATGTACGAATGTGAGATCCATCGACATCAGCATCGGTCATAATGATGATGCTGTGATAACGTAGTTTCTCTGGATTATATTCATCACGACCAATACCACAACCTAATGCAGTGATTAACGTTGCGACTTCTTGTGAAGATAACATTTTATCAAAACGGGCTTTCTCTACGTTTAGGATCTTACCTTTCAATGGCAGAATCGCTTGGTTTTTACGATTACGACCTTGTTTAGCAGAACCACCCGCAGAGTCTCCTTCCACTATATACAGTTCAGAGAATGCTGGATCTTTTTCTTGGCAATCAGCAAGCTTTCCAGGTAAGCCAGCCAAGTCTAATGCCCCTTTACGACGAGTCATATCTCGAGCTTTACGTGCTGCATCTCGTGCACGCGCAGCATCAATAATCTTACCGACAATGATTTTGGCATCGGCAGGGTTTTCTAATAGATACTCTGTCAATGTTTCACCCATCGCAGATTCTACCGCTGACTTAACCTCAGATGATACTAACTTATCTTTGGTTTGTGATGAAAATTTAGGATCAGGAACTTTAACAGAAATAACGGCCGTTAAACCTTCACGGGCATCATCACCTGTCGCACTAGTCGCGTTTTTATTCTTTTTATTAAATCCTTCTTTTTCCATAAAAGTATTTAATGTACGAGTCAATGCTGAGCGGAAACCGGCTAAGTGAGTTCCACCATCACGTTGTGGAATGTTGTTAGTAAAACAAAAAATATTCTCTTGGAATGAATCATTCCACTGCATAGATACTTCAACGGCAATACCATCTTCACGTTCAATGTTAAAGTTGAACGGTTTTTGATGCACTGGAGTTTTGTTTTGGTTTAAGTATTCAACAAACGCTTGAATCCCACCTTCATATTTAAAGTGGTCTTTTTTACCATCGCGCTCGTCTTCTAGAATGATAGATACACCCGAGTTAAGGAACGAGAGTTCGCGTAAACGCTTGGCTAATATGTCGTAGTGAAAAAGAATATTAGTGAAGGTATCAGCACTTGGCCAGAAACGAATTTCGGTACCTGTAGACGTCGTATCGCCGACAGGCGCTAATGGCTCACTTGGGACACCGTGAATGTATTCTTGCTCAAACACTTTACCACTACGTTTAATGCGTAAACGCAATTTATGAGACAATGCGTTAACTACTGAAACACCAACACCGTGCAATCCACCTGAGACTTTATACGAGTTATCATCGAACTTACCACCCGCATGAAGTACCGTCATGATGACTTCGGCTGCAGACACACCCTCTTCTTCATGGATCTCAGTAGGAATACCACGACCATCATCTGATACAGAAACAGAATCGTCAGTATGGATTTTGATTTTTATATCGGAACAATGACCTGCTAAGGCTTCATCGATAGAGTTATCTACTACTTCAAACACCATGTGGTGTAAACCAGTGCCATCATCGGTGTCACCAATATACATACCTGGACGTTTACGTACTGCATCAAGTCCTTTTAGGACTTTGATACTGGACGAATCATAATTATTTTCTTCAGCCATATACTCACTGCTCCTCTTCGACGTGGCCATGTTCCACGTGAAACATTTTCTTATCATTATATTCTTCAACAAACGAAAGGTGTGATTTTTCGATTGCTGTTACAAACAATTGCGTGTTTGTTGCTAAGAGCGCTTCAATAAAGTTCTTACGTTTATCCAAGTCTAACTCTGCACCAATATCGTCTAACAAAAAAATGCCCGACTTATTGGTTGTTTCAAATAAATGTAACGTTTGCGATAATTGTAATGCTGCTACCAGCATGCGTAATTGACCTCGCGATAAACGGTCTATCGCAATGACACCATCTGCTTTAATTTTTATATCCGCTTTATGGATACCAACAGAGGTAAATCCCATACGCGAATCATACGTTGTTTTTTCTTGTAAAGCAGAGATGAAATCAATCGATTTATCCCAGCCCCGATTATACGAAATTTCTAGGGAAAACTCAGGTAAAAATTGCTCTGAAATGCGTTTAAATATCAATTTAAGCGCAGAAATATAGTTTTGCCTATCCGTATCTATCTTTTCACCATATATCGCTAACTGATGGCTCCAATAATCTAATTGAATACTGTCTATTTTTTTACCAGTTTGTTGTAATTTCAATAATGCATTACGTTGTTTGAGGACTTTAGCATAGCCAATAGACAGATCAAAAAATGATTGTTCCACGTGAAACAATCCCCAATCTAAAAATCGTCTTCGCTGTGTTGGCGAACCCAATAATAGATCTGTCGATTGCGGTGTGAATATTTGCACGGGAATATAGGAGACTAAGTTAGCTAAACGTTGCGAACGTTCGCCGTTAATACTACATAAAAACTCATCTTTGCTGTTACGCATTAATCCAATTTTATGAATTTCGTTTTTATTATCGGTGCACTCTGCAAATACACTAAATTGTGAATGTGTAGATTGAATAACAGAACGGTGTTTGTTGGTGCGAAAAGAACGACCAAAACCAAGATAATGTAGGGATTCTAAAAAGGAAGATTTACCGCTGCCGTTTTGCCCCACCACCACATTAAGATGTGGTGAGGGATAAATCGTCGCAGATTCAATGTTTCGAAATTGCGAGATCTGGACTTTGTCCAGTTTCATAATAAATTCAAGTTAATGACTAAAGACGCATTGGCATGATGACGTATAATGCCGAACTATCCATGGCGTCTTCAATGAGTGCACTAGCGTTTGAATCCGATAAATTAAACTTAACATCATCAGTTTTTAATGCATTCATGACATCAATCAAATATGCCACGTTAAAGCCAATTTCAAGATCTTCACCTTGATAGTTAACATCTACAATTTCTTCTGCTTCTTCTTGCTCAGGGTTATTGGCGGTAATCTTCAACTCACCAGCAGATAAGTTTAATCGAACACCACGAAATTTTTCATTTGATAAAATAGATGCACGACTAAATGCTTTTTTCATTACGTCTTTATTCGCAATGACTGCTTTAGTGGTTTCTTTAGGTAATACACGACGGTGATCAGGAAAACGTCCATCAACCAATTTAGAAGTAAAAACAAAATCTGCAGACTTGACACTAATATGGTTAGAACCAATTTTGATTTTAACCGAACTATCATTTGATTCAATCAAGCGGTTAATTTCAAGTACACCTTTACGAGGAATAATCACTTGACGCACTGGAAGTGTATCCGTCGTATACGCTAAATTACATAACGCTAAACGGTGACCATCAGTCGCAACCGTACGAATATTGTTTTCTTCGGTTTCTAATGACATTCCATTTAAATAATAACGCACATCTTGCTGTGCCATAGCAAAGCTAGTGCTATCAATTAAATGCTTTAAATCACTTTGCGAAATAACAAACTCAACGTCTGCTTGCCAATCTTCTAAGTTTGGATAATCAGCTGCATTTAAAGTGGAAAGAGTATAACGCCCACGACCTGAACGGATTGTCGCTTTATTACCATCAACCTGAAACGTAATATCATTTCCGTCAGAAAGACCGCGACATATATCTACTAATTTTTTAGCCGGGACAGTAATCTCACCTTCTTCATAACCTTCAGATGATAGGGCTAAATGAGAAATGAGTTCTACTTCTAAATCTGTTCCCGTTAAAGTCAACGTACCATCTTTTACGACTAATAAAATATTAGATAAAATTGGTAGAGTATGGCGACGTTCGATTGCGCCAGAAACTAATTGCAACGGTTGTAAAAATTGTTCACGGCTGATCGTAAATTTCATGGTCAGGATCTCATTGGCTGTAAGCGTTATTTCATTATGCCATTCTAATGCTTAAGAAGACAAAGTTCTAATTAAATTCTTATAGTCTTCCTTTATATCATGACTTTCTTCTTTTAACTGTTCGATTTTTCGACAAGCATGCAAAACAGTCGTGTGATCCCTACCCCCAAATCCATTGCCTATTTCAGGCAAACTGTGGTTAGTCAATTCCTTCGCTAGAGCCATCGCCATTTGTCTTGGACGCGCAACACTTCGACTTCGGCGTTTGGATAATATATCAGCAACTTTAATTTTGTAATAATCAGCGACTGTCTTTTGAATATTATCCACAGTAACTAATTTATCTTGTAACGCTAATAAATCACGTAATGCTTCGCGAACAAAATCAATACTTATCTCACGGCCAGTAAAATTAGCATTAGCAATTACCCGATTTAAGGCACCTTCTAATTCACGTACATTTGTACGTAAACGTTTAGCGATAAAGAAGGCAACCTCATTAGGGAGTTTAATTTTATTTTCTTCTGCCTTGCGCATTAATATAGCAACACGAGTTTCTAATTCCGGAGGCTCAATAGCTATCGTTAAACCCCAACCGAACCGTGATTTAAGACGGTCTTCTACCCCGACAATTTCTTTAGGGTACTTGTCAGACGTAAGGATAATCTGTTGATTACCTTCTAACAAAGCATTAAATGTGTGAAAAAATTCTTCTTGTGAACGATCTTTGCCAGCAAAAAATTGGATATCATCAATCAATAATGCGTCGACTGAACGGTAATACCGTTTAAAATCATCAATCGCATTATTTTGTAATGCCTTAACCATGTCTTGAACGAAACGCTCAGAATGCATATAGACAATCTTGGCATTGGGCTTATTCGCTGCAATCCCATTCCCTACAGCATGTAACAAGTGAGTTTTACCTAAACCTGTTCCGCCATAAATAAATAAAGGATTATATGCACCACCAGGATCATTTGCCACAGACGTAGCAGCAGCTCGCGCTAACTGATTTGACTTACCTTCAACAAAATTATCAAATTGGTAATTAGGATTAATATTACTTTTATATTGCGATACCATAGGCGGAGTATCTGCCGTCGCAGCAACAGAAACTACAGGCGCTTTTGGTTGAGTAGCGGCGGGCATACTAGTTTGGATTGAAGAATTGGAAACGCCTGAAGATAATGCCGTATTTGATTTATTTGAACGTTTGGCAAAGACATCCAAAATTAACTTAGGAGGCTCACCCGAGGCAGAATTATATTCACTTATTAAATGAGAAATTTGATTAAGGTATTTATCTCTGACCCAATCAAGCACAAAACGATTTGGTGCAAAAAGTGTGATGGCAACTAATTGTCCTTCTTCTAATTGCAAATCAGCCTGTAATGGTCTTATCCACATATTAAATTGCTGTGCGTCTAAATCAAGCGATAAACGCTCTAGACACTGCTCCCAAAGTTGCATATCAACCCCTTTATAATTATTATCTGTGGCTAATTATACGCCTATCCACAGTCCAAACAATAAATAATATAGCTTTATGTATTAAGCTATTGTATTAATTGAGTTTTTACTTGTGGATAACATTTTACCATAAGCTATATATAGTCACTAAAATAGAAGGTAAAGGGATATTCAGGGGTGGAAACATGAATCATAAAGCGCATTAAAGATCAACGCTGTGGATAAAAACAAACGATGATAATTATCCAACGCAGGCAAATATTTGTGCACATAAAAACGAAATAAACAGTTAAATTGTGGCTGAAGCGTATTTGGTTATGATGAAGATAATGGTTTAATATATACAAATAATAATGTTGATCATTTTCTGTGCGATTTATCTAATAAAGGGTGTATTAAGCATTGACAAAACGTGATTAGATCTCTATTATTGCGCGTCCTTTTACAGCGGTATTGATGAATTTCACGTCATTGGCTTAATCGAACCTATATTTATATAGTGGTATATGTTCAGCCAGTAACAACATTTTTCACGCATTGTGTTTAACTAAACTATAAAGTAGAGACTTAGGTAATGAAAAGAACATTTCAACCAAGCAATTTAAAACGCGCTCGTTCACATGGTTTCCGTGCTCGCATGGCAACTAAAAATGGTCGTAAGATCCTTGCAAATCGTCGTGCAAAAGGTCGCGCACGTTTATCTGCATAATCAAAGCACATAACGAGTATTAAAGTGGGTAACGTATCGTTCACTCGGGAGTTGCGGTTGTTAACTCCGGCCCACTTTAGTTATGTTTTTTCTGAAGCGGTACCCGCACCTTCGAAACACGTTACTATCCTCGCACGCATTAATTCACAAAATGACCATCCTCGGTTAGGCATAACTATTGCCAAAAATCGTGTAAAAAAAGCACACGACCGAAATAGATTAAAGCGCGTTATTCGAGAAAGTTTCCGTCATCACCAGCATTTTTTACCAAATGTTGATATTATCGTGATCGGAAAGAGTAATCTTGATACTCTTAGCAACCAAGAATTTAATGAACTGCTTAACACCCTATGGAAAAAGCTAAAAATACGCTGCGAAAAATCTTAATTTTTCCATTTATAGCGCTGATTAGATTTTACCAAATCGCTATTTCTCCTTTTTTAGGCAGTAATTGTCGGTTTCATCCTACGTGTTCACAGTATGCGTTAGATTCATTTAAGACCTATGGATGGTTAAAAGGTGTTTGGTTATCTGGCCGTCGCATATTAAAATGTCATCCGTTTCATCCAGGTGGGATTGATCCCGTGCCTGATAACAATAAAAATCACAAACCTAAGTAAGAGACCAAAATGGAATCACAACGTAGTTTTATGCTTATTGCCCTTGCACTAGTGAGTTTTTTACTATGGCAGGAATGGCAGTCAGCATACGGGCCAAAAGCGGTCACACCAGTTGAGCAAACACAAAACGAATTAGCATTACCTGAGGCCAAATTTGTCGCGAGTACTAATTCAATCAATAGCTCAGTAAATAACTCGACAGAAAATGCAGCTACTAACAGTGCAGTTGACGTACCAGCCGGTATGGCTAGTCAACCTACTGTTCCTGTTATGCAAAATCAACAAGGTCAAAGTGTGCGTTTTGTTGATGTTGTTACAGATACATTATTGGTAACAATTGATTTATTAGGTGGCGATGTCATTAAAGCCAACTTAGTTAAATATCCTGTTACTAAAGGTTCTAACGATTCTTATAGCTTATTACGTCCTAACGCAGATGCATTATATGTGGCGCAAAGCGGATTAATCGGTGCTAACGGTCCAGATGCTAATCCCGCAGGTCGCCCTTTATACACAACAAGCAGCATGCAATTTACGTTAAATAATGACACCTTATCAGTGCCACTTAGTTGGGTCGGGAATGATGGTCTACAAATTACTAAAACGTTTATCTTTACCCGTGGTAGTCATGCGGTAGAGTTACAACAAACTGTTGCTAATAACTCAATTAATACCGCAATCGTTCAGCCGTATGCTCAACTTAAACAAACCTTCGCTTTACCTGAAAGTAACATGTTTATGCCAACTTATCGTGGCGCAGCATATGGTACGGATCAAGAACAGTATCAAAAACATCCGTTTAGCGATATTGAAGAAGAAAATCTACGCATCGCCACCCCAGCTGGTTGGATTGCAATGATCGAACATTACTTCTTATCTGCTTGGGTACCACCACAAGATAAAACCAATACTATTTATACCCGTTCTATTAATAACGAGTTTGCCACTATTGGTTATACTTCAGAACCAGTAAGTATTGCTGCTGGTACTCAAACCATCTTAGAAAGTGTTCTGTATTTGGGTCCTAAAGATCAGGATACACTTAAGCTATATGCCACAGGCTTAAACTTAACTGTTGATTATGGCTTTTTATGGTTTATCTCTGAATGGTTATTCTGGTTACTACAAATTATTCAAGGTGTCGTTGTAAACTGGGGCGTCGCAATTATCATCATTACTATTATTGTTAAAGGGATCATGTATCCATTAACCAAAAAGCAATATGAGTCAATGGCTAAGATGCGTGTATTAGGCCCTAAAATGACCCAGTTGAAAGACCGTTTTGGCGATGACCGTCAAAAAATGTCGCAAGCTATGATGGAGCTGTATAAGAAAGAAAAAGTAAACCCTATGGGCGGCTGTTTCCCTCTATTACTGCAAATGCCAATATTCTTAGCCCTTTATTGGGTATTCTTAGAAAGTGTTGAATTGCGCCAAGCTGACTTTGTATTGTGGATCACGGATTTATCGACTAAAGACCCATTCTTTGTTTTACCGGTGTTAACTGGTATTTCAATGTACATGCTACAGAAGTTACAGCCAATGACGGTAACCGATGAAATGCAAAAGAAAATTATGCAGTTTATGCCTGTCATGATGACTATTTTCTTTATGTGGTTCCCAGCCGGTCTCGTCTTATATTGGTTAGTGAGTAACATTATTACGTTGGTTCAAGCAAAAATAATTTATGCTTCAATGGAAAAACGTGGCATAAAAGCACACTAATTTTCAGACCAAAATATGATATAAGCCGTTTGTTTCAAGCTCTGTCTTGATGAAGCAAACGGCTTTTTTATTGGCAAATTGTACTTGTGACCTAAAAGCACCGTATAATATGTCACAACCATTTTTTATAAGGAATACACTATGCCTACTTTTGATATTGTCTCTGAAATTAATAAAGTTGAAGTCGCTAATGCTGTTGATAACGCCAATCGTGAACTTGCAACGCGATTTGATTTTCGTGGCGTTGAAGCCTCATTTGAATTAGTTGGCGAAACGGTTGAAATAGTTGGTGAAGGTGAGTTTCAACTGAAGCAAATGATGGATATCTTACGCAACTCTTGTGTTAAACGGGGTGTTGACACCAAATCGTTGGATATGCAAAGTGTAGATCGTAGTGGTAAATTGCATAAACAAAAAGTTGTGTTCCAAGAAGGTATTGATCAAGAAACGGCTAAAAAAATCATCAAATTGATTAAAGATGCAAAGATGAAAGTACAAACAGCCATTCAAGGTGAAAAACTTCGTGTGACTGGTAAAAAACGCGATGATCTTCAACAAGTCATGCAATTAGTTAAAACGGCTGATTTAGGTCAACCGTTCCAGTTTGAAAACTTCCGAGATTAATTCACTATGAGTGTTGTTGATCAAGTTACTCCTGCACCTAACTTATTCCATCAAGATACTATTGTGGCGCAAGCCACCGCTATAGGGAAAGGCGGCGTAGGGATCATTCGCGTATCAGGACCACAAGCGCGAGTAGTAGCTCAGGCCATTATTGGTCATTGCCCTGCCCCACGTTACGCCCATTATGGTGACTTTAAGGGCAGCGATGGAACCGTACTTGATCAAGGAATTGCACTATTTTTTCCCAATCCACATTCTTTTACTGGCGAAGATGTCCTTGAATTACAAGGGCATGGTGGTCAGATAATTATGGATATGCTGATCCAAGCTATCCTTTCTCAGCCACACATTCGTTTAGCCAAACCTGGAGAATTTTCAGAAAGGGCATTTTTAAATGATAAATTAGATTTGGCACAAGCCGAAGCAATTGCAGATTTAATTGATGCATCATCCGAACAAGCTGCGCGAAGTGCACTACGTTCGTTACAAGGTGAGTTTTCAAAACGTATCAATGAACTAGTAGAAAGTATTATTCATTTACGCATGTATGTAGAAGCGGCGATTGATTTTCCTGAAGAAGAAATCGATTTTTTGTCTGATGGTAAAGTCCAAGGTGACTTAAACCATATTGTAGCGACACTTGCTAGCGTGCAACAACAGGCAAAACAAGGCAGTATTTTACGCGAAGGCATGCAAGTAGTGATTGCCGGGCGTCCTAACGCTGGTAAATCGAGTTTACTCAATGCTTTGTCTGGCAGAGATGCGGCTATTGTCACTGAAATTGCAGGTACGACTCGAGATGTGCTGTCTGAGCATATTCACATAGATGGCATGCCACTTCATATCATCGATACAGCGGGGCTCAGAGATAGCCCAGATATTGTCGAACAAATTGGAATTGAACGGGCATGGCAAGCTATTCAAAATGCTGATCGAGTGTTGTTTATGGTTGATAGCCATACTCAAGCTGATGACAGTACTGATCCGCATCAAATTTGGCCTGAATTTATGGCAAAATTACCGCCTGAATTAGGCGTGACAGTGATCCGTAATAAAGCAGATTTGAGTGGTGCGCCTGTTGGTTTTAGTAATGATCATGGTTATCCAACATTTACTATTAGTGCAGCATTGCATGATGGCGTGGATCTGGTTACAGCACATTTAAAAGATTGCATGGGATTTGATACTACTAGCGAAGGTCAGTTTATTGCTCGACGTCGCCATGTATTAGCCATTGAAGATGCGGCTAATCATTTACATACGGGTAAAGAACAACTTGAATTGAATTTTGCTGGTGAATTACTCGCAGAAGAATTACGCTTAGCGCAACTATCCTTAAATGAAATTACCGGTGAATTTAGTTCGGATGATTTGTTGGGTAAAATTTTCTCTTCATTTTGTATTGGTAAATAAACATGCAGCAAGTTGAAATCATTGTAGGCTCGGTATTAGGTGCAACAGAATATGTAGCAGATGCTATAGCGGCGGTATGCCCAGAAATTGGGTTAATTGCAAACGTGCATTATTCTCCAAATTTAGCTGATATTAATCCCGATGCACCATGGATAGTATGTAGCTCGACGCATGGTGCCGGTGATTTACCGGATAATATTCACGCATTTCATAAACAACTTCAAGACAGCAAATTAGCCAATCCCTTTTTAATAGTGGGTTTAGGTGACAGTAGCTACGATACTTACTGCCAAGGTGCTCAAACTCTGTATGATACATTGCTTCGTACTGGAGCCAATGCACTGCAAGTCCCCTATTTGGTCGATGTATTACACCACCCTATTCCTGAAGATGTGGTAGTAGCGTGGATCACACCATATTTAACAGCGCTTGCGGCGAATGAAGCGTAAATATGAATACGAATAAAAAGCACAACATATGAATCAAGCTGAACTGCATGCCTTACAACAGCCTATTAGTCATTACGCACGTGTATTATATTGTATGTATTTACAACCGCATGCAAATGTATTGAGTGGTGCAAGTGAACCTATTAAAAATAAAGCTATAGGAAAGTTATTAGGGGATCAATACAATACTTTTACACAAGGTAGACAGATTAATTCAGTGATCCAAGAATTGATCGATGTAGGGTTAGTCAATATCAATGCTAAAACTGATCTTTCGCGCAGTATCCAAGATCAACGTGTTGCACTACCATTAATGGTGTTAAAAGATGATGCCTATCAGATATTGCATGGTGCTATAGCCCCTATGCATGGGCAGTGGTTACCCGATGAAACCTTGTATCAAGAATTATCATCCTTAGTTGGATTAATAGATAAAAGTTATACATTGGAAGATGTCGGTGAGTTTGTCGCCTATTGGTTAGGCCGACCACAAAATCGCTTTACTTTGTTTCAATGGACGCAGAAATTTGTATTACAACGTAAGCAATTTGCTCAACGTGGTAACAGACAGCAAGCGGCACAAACCGTGATAGGCAGTCAGCAAGTAAAAACTACCGCGGGGATAGTGGCTGATGATAAAACCCGAGCGCTAGTTGAAAAATATAATAAACCTAATAACGAAGATTGAGAATAATTGTGGATAATATTGCAGATAAAATTGATCGTTTAGCCAAAACGCTAGGGAAACGTACCCCACTGGAAAAAGATTATATTAGCTATGAAAACTTACGTAGTGATTATGAATCTAAGGCTAATGCAGAGATCAGGCAATTACAACACGCAACCAAAAAAGATCGCATCGCGTCTTTACATGGTAATGCCGATCTCAATCCTGATTGGCGTTTTAATACGTTAGTTAATGATGCTGATGATGTAAATGAAGCAATTAGCATCGCACACTCTTTTATTGCGGCACATGACGATCCACACTGGCGCAATAATAGTTCACACATGATGATTTTTTATGGGGATTATGGCCGAGGTAAATCTCATATTGCCGGTGCTATTGCGCATGAATTAATAGAAAAATATGAAACGAGCGTTTTATATCGTCAGTTAAGCTCACTGTTAGATATGCGTTTTTTCTCTTATGATTTTAATTCTAAAGATAGCGTGGGTGAAAATTTCCGTCGTCTACAACGTGATTTACTCAATGTTGATTTACTTATATTAGATGAAGTATGTGTCAATGAAACGATGCTTAAGAAAAATGCCCAAAGCTGGTTAGGTAACCTACTTCGCCAACGATTAGTGAATCACAAAAACTGCATACTGATCACTAACCATGAGTTACCTGATTTAGAAATTGCACTAGGTAAGTATTGTGCAGAATCAATTAACGAATACGATAAGTACAAGGTACGTTTTACTGGTCCAAGTCGCCGTGAGCAGCTTGGTCCAGAAGCTATTAGTAGCACTCCAGTGCATCAATCTGTTGGTACGTCGCAAAATGCAGGTCAAACTTCTTCACAAAGTCCTGTGCAAAGTCCGTCACACAGTAACTATACTAATCGACCGCAAGGCGGTTACCGACCTGGACAGGACTTATACAAGTAATTGTTTTAGCCGCTAATTTTTATATCTATTTTTGTGGCTATTTCAGTTCAAATATTATAATTCACTTAAGTGAGGTAAGGCGTTAAATGCGCCTTTCTTTTCACAGGTTTTTGCCCCAATTTGACTCGCAAACTTAACTGCTTTAAACAACGTGTCAGCATCAAATGATTGGGTTGATGTGATTTTGTGGATAGAACAGTAACTCAAAAAACCACTGATAAATCCATCACCCGCACCAGTGGTATCAACCACTTTTTGAGGCATAAAAGGGGTGATATGAAGGTTATCACCTGATCTATTCATTACAGTGATAGGATTAGCTCCATCAGTAATCAAAATCACCGCACCATTAGCAATATTGTCATTGATGATTGTTGTAAAGTTGGGGATAACCGTTTCTAAATGGATATATTCTTCTTTACTAAATTTTAAGATATCCGCCAAGATCATTAAATCACCTACTCTCTCTGGTAAATACTGAACTTGCTCTGCTGGCCACAGATTTTCTCGTAAATTAACATCAAGACTGATTAACGCACCGGTTTGTTGAATTGCCATTAAACCCAATAACGTCGCGTTATGATTAGCTGGCAATGTCGACGTATTAGAGCACAAATGAATAATGTCGCCAGTAGTAAATGGATAAGCGGTTATCGACTTAGCAGTAAAATCTAAATCTGCAGTATTATGACGATAAAATTGAAACGATCGCTCACCACAATCATCCAAACTCACTAAAACTAAGGCTGTAGAATGTGAAGATACAGGGCTATATGCTAGTTCCACTCCAGCAGCCTCTAATTCTGTGGTAAGTAATCGACCCATCGCATCACTACTCAACGTGCCAATAAAAACACTTTTTTGTCCTAATTTAGCGACACCGACCGCTACGTTTGCTGGTGCACCACCAGCACATTTAACACAGTGTGACGAATCGTTATCCGCAGGCAGTAAATCAATTAATGCTTCACCAAATGAAATAATAGCCATATAAACGCTCCTATTTAAAAATTTTGTATTGTATTTATGTAAATACGATGTAAACTTATGATATAGCTTAATCGATTAAGAATCAAACTAAAGGTTGTGAAATGTCACTAAAAAATCAGGTTCAACTTATCACTTACGTAGACCGTTTAGCAAATGGTGGTTTAGATAAACTCAATACACTATTGAGTCATGAATTTGCAGGGTTGTTTGGTGGTGTGCATTTATTACCTTTCTTCAATCCTATTGATGGTGAAGACGCTGGATTTGATCCCATTGACCATACACAAGTAGATAAGCGAATAGGTACTTGGGCTGATATTGCTAGTATTGGTGCAACTCACGATATTATGGCTGACTTAATCGTCAATCACGTGTCTGCTCAGTCACTCGTATTTCAAGATGTGTTAGCTCAAGGCTCACAATCGCCTTATTTTGACCTGATCATGACCAAAGAAAAAGTATTTGGGTTAGAGGCTACTCAAGCGGATATAGATAAAATTTACCGTCCTCGCCCTACCCCTTGCTTTACCCCTATGACGTGTGCCACTGGCGAAGTCATGAATGTTTGGACCACATTTACCTCTAATCAAATAGATATAGATGTTACTGGTGAACAAGGTCAAGCATACTTAGACCGTATTCTAGATACATTTGAACAAAACAACATTAAACTCATACGCCTTGATGCCGCAGGTTATGCCATTAAAAAGGCAGGGACTAATTGCTTTATGCTAGATGATACATTTGATTTTATCAATGCATTATCAGCCAAGGCCAATACACGAGGCATGAACTGTCTAGTCGAAATCCACTCGTATTACAAAACTCAAATAGAAATAGCAAAGCGCTGTGAAGCCGTTTACGACTTTGCATTGCCGCCATTAGTCCTACACACTTTATTTAATAATGATGCGCAAGCGTTGTTTGATTGGTTAAGTATCTCACCCCGAAACTGCGTCACAGTATTAGATACACATGATGGTATTGGCATTGTTGATGTGGGACCTGAAGGGGATAAACCAGGATTATTAACGAATAAACAAATTGATAATTTAGTCGAATCTATTCACCATAATTCACAAGGTCAAAGTCGTAAAGCGACCGGTGCAGCTGCAAGTAATGTCGATTTGTATCAAGTAAACTGTACTTACTTAGATGCATTGGGCAACAACAAACAAGACTATTTGTTAGCACGTGCTATCCAGTTTTTTGCACCAGGGATCCCTCAAGTATATTATGCAGGAGTATTAGGGCTTAACAATGACATGGTATTATTAGCTAAATCACAAGTTGGTAGGGATATAAATAGACCTTATTTAAATGATGCTACTCTGCAATATGCGCTGACTACGCCATTTTTTGGTGCTATGAAAACCTTGATTGAATTACGCAATACCCATCCAGCATTTAACGGTAAATTTGCTATTTCATTAAATGATAACAAGTTAAAAATGCAGTGGCAGTTAGCTGAAGAAGCTATTTGTTTAGATGTAGATATACTACAACACACTGCCTCTATAACCTCATTCATCAATGATAATATAGAACAAACTATTGATATTAAAGATGAAAATATAAAATAAACATATTTGCTTACGCTTTTTACAACCTTTTACCCTTTGCTTGCGACTATACTGTTAAGACTGATACCAGATCAATCATTACAACAAACCTTCGCAGCATCTCCTAGTGGCGGTTTACAAGTCAAAACTGACGTAGGAAAAATCAACATCACAACTCATGATAACCCCTCTATTGTGGTTATTGTCGAGATAGAAGGTAAAATCAATGGCGGTGGTCCAAAACTAATATTACACACATCCGGTGGCAGCGTTAAAATAAGAATATCGAATAATATCAGTAACTTAATGTAAATATACATCTTTATCCACAACTTGATCAAAGCATATACATATATGTGGATAACTACACTAATAACTTGAGATCAACTACTGTATATCAAGATCATAACTTTTCTTCAAACTAGCCCTGTGGATAACTATGTACTTTATACACAAGCTATACGCACTTACAAACGCACCTTAAAGACAGTTATGATCGCTGTAAGTGATTAATTTTAATAGAAAAAAATGGCTTACACACAGAAAACACCTCCCTTAATAATAATAGTAATAATCTATACTCTATTTAAAAGCTTATATATATTAGAGACGATGCTTTTCACAAAGCATTGTCAACTTTCTAGCAAATCAGCTAAAATGTATTGGTCAAATTTTATAGGTCAAGTTACATGTTTTACGAAAAAGCATACGATGTCATTGTAGTAGGTGGTGGTCATGCCGGCACCGAAGCTGCGCTTGCTGCTGCCCGCATGGGTGCACAAACGTTATTGTTAACGCATAACATGGATACGTTAGGACAAATGTCATGCAATCCTGCTATTGGTGGAATTGGCAAAGGACATTTAGTTAAAGAAATTGATGCTCTTGGTGGTGCAATGGCACATGCCATTGATCTTGCAGGGATCCAATTTAGAACGCTAAACGCGTCAAAAGGCCCCGCGGTGCGCGCTACGCGCGCACAAGCTGACCGAGCCTTGTATCGCAATGCCGTGCGCAATATGCTTGAGCATCAAGAAAACTTGACCATTTTTCAACAATCTTGTGACGATATTATCGTTGAACAAGACCGCGTAACCGGTGTTGTGACACAAATGGGCTTAAAATTTAAAGCCAAAACTGTCGTTATCACGGTAGGCACGTTTCTAGGTGGCACGATCCACATAGGATTAGAAAATTACAAAGGGGGTAGAGCCGGCGATCCTCCATCAATCGCACTTGCAGAGCGCTTGCGCGCATTACCTTTTAGAGTGGATCGTTTAAAAACAGGTACGCCTGCCCGGCTTGATGCGCGGACGTTAAATTACGATGTGATGCAACCTCAGCCCGGTGATACACCATTGCCAGTATTTTCATTTATGGGTAATGTTGATCAACATCCTCGACAAATTCCCTGTTACATCACGCATACCAATGAGCGTACGCATGAAATTATTAGAGGTGGATTAGACCGTTCACCTATGTATACGGGTGTTATCGAAGGAATTGGGCCTCGTTATTGCCCCAGTATTGAAGATAAAATTAACCGTTTTGCGGATAAAGACTCACATCAAATTTTTGTTGAGCCAGAGGGATTAAACTCAATAGAAATCTATCCAAATGGAATTTCAACATCATTGCCATTTGATGTGCAATTTAATTTGGTTCGATCAATTAAAGGGTTTGAGAATGCACATATCATTCGTCCTGGATATGCGATTGAATATGACTTTTTTGACCCACGTGATCTTAAACAATCCTTAGAAACCAAGTTTATTGGCGGATTGTTTTTTGCTGGTCAAATCAATGGTACTACCGGTTACGAAGAGGCTGGAGCGCAAGGGTTAATCGCCGGAGCCAACGCAGCATTGCAAACTCAAGACAAAGAAGCGATCAGTTTGCGTCGTGATCAAGCCTACATTGGCGTGTTAATTGATGATTTAGCTACTATGGGTACCAAAGAACCGTACCGCATGTTTACATCTCGAGCAGAATATAGATTATTATTGCGTGAAGACAATGCTGATATGCGTTTAACACCATTGGGCCGAGAAATTGGTTTAGTAGATGATGCACGTTGGGCAGCATTTAACGAAAAATTAGAATTAATTGAACTAGAAAGACAACGCTTGAAAGGACAATGGATCCATCCGCAGCATACAGCCGTTCCACTATTGAATCCGATACTAAAAAATCCAATAAGTCGTGAACATTCTCTTGAAGAAATGATCCGTAGACCAGAAATGACTTATGCCAAGCTAATGGATATAGAGGGTTTAGGGCCAGGTTTGACACATCAACAAGCGGCCGAGCAGGTTGAAATACAAATTAAATATGCCGGTTACATTGAACGACAAAAAGATGAAATAGCGAAAACACAACGACATGAAATGACATTGTTACCACCACAATTTGATTATTCGCAAATTTCAGGATTATCCAATGAAGTGGTTGCAAAATTAACGGATGCGCGTCCAGAAACCTTAGGCAAAGCATCACGTATTTCAGGGATAACACCTGCTGCAATTTCATTGCTCTTGGTATATTTGAAAAAACATAACATGCTTCGAAAGTCTGCATAAATTTTTTGCATTAGCAATAAGGCGCAGTAAATGACTCAACAGTCACCAGAATTACAAGCACAAGATCAACAACTTGTGCAAAAATTACAATTTTTAATCGGTAAAACGGCATTAGTTGTGTCAGATGTGCAGCTACAAAAACTGGTGATGTACATCGAAATGATGTACAAATGGAACAAAGCGTATAATTTAACTTCTATTCGTCAGATTGATGATATGTTGGTTAAGCATATATTAGATTCCATAATCGTCGCCCCACTCCTCAAAGGTAAACGCTTTATCGATGTGGGAACTGGACCTGGTTTACCTGGTATTCCACTTGCGATTATGCATCCTGACTATGAATTTGTATTGTTAGATTCATTAGGAAAACGCGTAAGATTTATGCAACAAGTGGCATATGGCCTAAAATTGAATAATATTTTACCGGTACAATCACGAGTAGAAGAATACACAGACCCGCATGGTTTCGATGGTGTGATATCGCGAGCGTTCGCAAGCATAAAAGATATGTTGCACTGGTGTGGTCATTTGGTAAATACTAACGGGGAGTTCTTAGCGTTAAAAGGGCAATACCCAGAGAACGAACTGACCGATATGCCGGCTGGTTATGCACTCACTGAATATGTACAACTGCATGTACCACAACTGATAGGTGATCGTCACTTGATCAGAATTAAATCAACCGCTTAATCAGATAAAAGAGAATGCCGCGTGGCTAAAATTATTGCAATAGCGAATCAGAAAGGTGGCGTAGGTAAAACCACATCGACAGTAAACGTAGCAGCGTCTATGGCTGCAACTAAACGTCGGGTTTTATTGATCGATCTTGATCCGCAAGGAAATGCAACGACCGCCAGTGGCGTGTCGAAACACGATGTTGAAAACACGTGTTATGAGTTACTTATCGAAGATAAACCTGCCAAAGAAGTGATCATCACAGAAACAAGCGGAAAATATCATTTGATTGCAGGTAATTCAGATAATACTGCTGCCGAAGTCAAATTGATGGAACTATATGCACGAGAAGTACGCTTGCGCAATGCACTCGAAGCGGTTCGCGATGATTATGATTTTATTTTTATTGATTGCCCGCCATCATTGTCACAGTTGACAGTGAACGCATTAGCCGCTGCCGATTCAGTAATTGTTCCCATGCAGTGTGAATATTATGCACTGGAAGGCTTAACAGAATTGATGGGTACCATCGAAAAATTAGCATCAGTGGTCAACAAAGATTTATGCATAGAAGGGATTTTAAGAACCATGTACGATCCGCGTAATCGCCTGGCCAATGATGTATCAGAACAACTAAAACGACATTTTGGAAAGCTGGTGTACCGCACCGTGATACCCCGCAATGTTCGTTTGGCAGAAGCACCCAGTTATGGTACACCAGTGATGTACTATGACAAATCTTCAACCGGTGCCAAAGCTTATCTGGCATTAGCAGGGGAAATTCTTCGTCGTAAAGACACCGTCGCCACACAAAAAATTGCATAGGAATTAATATAAAATGGCTGGAAAAAGTAAAGGGTTGGGTCGAGGATTAGATGCGTTGTTAAGCACCTCGCGCATCGCTGCCCCTGATGCAGTTAATTCTGATGGACAGTCTAGTTCCGTTTCTCTTGACGGCTCATTACATCATATTCCAATCGAATTTTTACAGCCTGGTAAGTATCAACCGCGCAAAGATATGTCGCCTGATGCCCTTGAAGAATTATCAACATCGATCCAAGCTCAAGGGATTATTCAACCGATTGTGGTTCGCAGTGTCGGAGAAAATAAGTATGAAATTATTGCAGGTGAACGTCGCTGGCGCGCATCGCAAATGGCAAAACTGCATGAAGTACCATGTTTAATCAAAGAAGTACCGGATGAAGCAGCAGTTGCTATTGCGTTAATTGAAAATATACAACGTGAAGATCTCAATGCGATGGAAGAAGCCCAAGCTCTTGACCGCCTGATGAAAGAATTTGAATTAACTCACCAGGAAGTAGCACAAGCAGTAGGTAAATCGCGGACAACAGTCACCAATCTATTACGCTTAAATTCGTTAACCGATGAAGTAAAAAAGTTGCTTGAGTACGGTGATATTGATATGGGCCATGCCCGAACCTTACTCGCATTATCTGGAGAGACGCAAGTTGAAGCTGGCAAACATGTGGCTGGCAAAAGTCTTAGTGTGCGTGAAACTGAAAATTATGTGCGTAAATTACTCAATCCCCCACCAGAAGCTGTAGCTAAACAAGTCGATCCGGATGTGGCACGTCTACAAACTGATCTAGCCGAAAAAATCGGTGCACACGTTAAAATCAATGCCAATAAGCAAGGCAAAGGTAAAGTCGTCATCGATTTTACTGATTTAGAACAATTAGACGGCATCTTAGGCTTTTTCAAGTAAGAAAAAATCATTCAATTGAGCGAAAAAGTTTACGACTTTGGATCTACTACTTTCACGTTATCTAAGCTTTTAAAGGGCTTAAGTACCTATTTACAGTACATTATCATGTAAATGTATGCACACCATCATAATTATCATTGTTCTTTATTAGTTGAAATAATCCACAGTCTCAGTATACTTCCATCCGCTAAAGTTAGGATTTAATGTAAGAGAGTTAATGTGGTGTATTCAATGGTTGGTAAAGGTAAGATACTAGCCAAAAAAACATTCCAATTACAACTCTGTGTCATCGCGATTTGTTCGCTGTTTTGCCTAATTATTTTCAACACCTATGCAGGGCTGTCATATTTGCTTGGCGCTGGTATTAGTGTGTTACCCAGCATGGTTTTTGCATTTTTCGCGTTCCGGTTTGCCGGCGCTACCAAAAAAGAATTGGTGATGAAGAGCTTTAGCCAAGGCTCAAAACTAAAATTGGCAATGACAATCATATTATTTGTGTTGGCATATCAATTAACACTGCTACAACCAGTATTCATGTTAATTGGATTTGCGGTCACAACGGCGACGCATACCATCGGTATTATTTGGATGAGTAAACGCCAATCAACAATTTCTAATTAAACGTGGGTTATACAATGGCATCTGAATATACTACTACTGAATATATCCAACACCATTTAACCAATGCTGTCATGTGTACTACCGAAAATGGTATTGCATTCAACAAAGCCTGTAGTGATGCAGGTTTCTGGTCATGGCACATCGACACACTTCTGTGGTCAATTGGTTTGGGTGTTCTTTTCTTATGGGTTTTCACCAACGCTGCTCGTAAAGCAACAACGGGTGTACCTACTAAAGGGCAAGCATTTATTGAAATGACGATCGAGTTTGTTAATTCAAACGTGAAAGAAACATTTCATGGCAAAAATGCGGTTATCGCGCCACTAGCACTAACTATATTTGTATGGGTGTTGCTGATGAACTTGATGGATCTCGTGCCGGTAGATATTTTACCAAGTATTGCTGGATTTATCGGTTCGAGTGCATTTGGTATGGACCCGCATGATGTATATATGAAAGCGGTACCAACGACAGATTTAAACTTGACCTTCGCATTGGCGTTGGGTGTATTTTTCTTAATTATTTATTATTCAATTAAGATCAAAGGCATCAGCGGTTTCGTTAAAGAATTAACGATGCAGCCGTTCAACCATTGGGCATTTATTCCGGTCAACTTCATTTTAGAATCAGTCACATTAATCGCTCGTCCGTTATCACTTGCTTTACGTTTGTTCGGTAACTTGTACGCCAGTGAATTAATATTTATTCTAATCGCAACTCTTGGTTTATGGCAGTTACCGCTGCATTTCCCTTGGGCTGTATTCCATATTTTGGTTCTGCCGTTACAAGCGTTTATTTTCATGATGTTGACCATCGTGTACTTAAGCTTGGCACATGAAGACCATTAATAGTTTTTTTTAACTTTAACTTTAACTTTAAACTTTAACTACGAAAACTCGGAGACATAAAATGTTATATATCGCAGTTGCTCTACTAATCGGAATGGGTGCCCTAGGTACCGCTATTGGTTTCGGTCTTTTAGGTGGTAAATTCTTAGAATCTGCTGCTCGCCAACCAGAACTTGCACCACAATTGCAAGTTAAAATGTTCATCGTAGCAGGTCTTATTGATGCTATCGCGATGATCGGTGTTGGTATCGCTCTTTACCTATTGTTCGCGGTTGGTGCTTAATTTTATTAAACCCGAAAGTTTAGCGAACATTAAATAGGAGGAGTCGACGTGAACATTAACGCCACTCTAATAGGTCAGGCAATCGCATTTGCTGTTTTTGTATGGTTCTGCATGAAGTTCGTGTGGCCACCACTACTTGGCGCAATTGAAGAGCGTCAGAAAATGATAGCCGATGGGCTTGAAGCTTCTGACCAAGCTGAAAAAGATCTAGCGGTTGCTCAAGCACAAGCTGCTGAACAACTTAAAGAAGCCAAAGCGCAAGCAGCGGAAATTATCGAGCAAGCCAAAAAGCGTGCAAACGTCTTAGTTGACGAAGAAACGCAACGTGGTCACTCAGAGCGTGAGAAAATCATTGCTCAGGGTTATGCTGAAATTGACGCTGAACGTAATCGTGCCAAAGAAGATTTGCGTAAGCAAGTATCTGCTTTAGCTATTGCGGGTGCTGAGAAAATATTAGCACGTGAAATCGATAAAGATGCGCAAGCCGACATTGTTGCAAAACTTGTCGACGAGCTATAAGGGAGAATGAGCCATGTCTGAATTGACTACCGTTGCTCGCCCTTACGCCAAAGCGGCTTTTGATTTCGCGGTCGAAAAACAAACCGTCGCCCAATGGCAAGAAATGCTGGTATTCGCTGGCGCTGTTGCACAGGATGCATCGATCAAACAAGTGTTGAAAGGTGCCTACTCTGCTGACAAGCTAGCCGAAATATTTATCGGTGTTTGCGGTGAACAAATCGACGAAAACGGTCAAAACTTGATTAAGGTTTTGGCAGAGAATAAACGTTTATCAGCATTACCTGATGTGGCAACGTTGTTTAATCAGTATAAAGCTGAATTTGATAAAGAAATTGATGTAGATGTGACATCTGCTGTCAAACTTACCAAAGTACAACAAACCAGTATTGGTAAAGCGTTAGAAAAACGTTTTTCACGCAAAGTAAATCTGATTTGTAACGTGGACAAGGCAATTGTAGCAGGCTTAGTAATTAAAGCCGGCGACACAGTTATCGATGGTTCCATACACACTAAATTAAACCGTCTAGCAGACGCGTTACAAGCATAAAGGGGATAAGAGCATGCAACTTAATTCCACTGAAATTGCAGAACTAATCAAGCAACGCATTGAGAAGTTTGAAGTAGTAAGTGAAGCTCGAAACGAAGGTACCATTGTTGGTGTAACCGACGGTATCATCCGCATTACTGGCTTAGCCGATGTAATGCAAGGCGAAATGATCGAACTTCCTGGTGGCCGCTACGCTATCGCACTTAACTTAGAACGAGATTCTGTTGGTGCAGTAGTCATGGGTCCATACCAGGATCTTCAAGAAGGTAATAAAGTACAATCAACTGGTCGTATCTTAGAAGTGCCAGTAGGCCCAGGTCTATTAGGACGTGTTGTCAACACACTAGGTGAGCCAATTGATGGTAAAGGCGCAATCGACGCTGCTGGTTTTGAACCAGTAGAAAAAATTGCACCAGGCGTAATCGAACGTCAGTCAGTTGATCAACCTGTTCAAACAGGCTACAAGTCTGTTGATGCAATGATCCCAATTGGTCGTGGCCAGCGTGAGCTAGTTATCGGTGACCGTCAAACGGGTAAAACTGCACTTGCGATCGATGCGATTATCAGCCAAAAAAATACAGGTATTAAATGTGTTTACGTCGCAATTGGGCAAAAAGCCTCAACGATTGCTAACGTAGTACGCAAATTAGAAGAGCACGGTGCCCTTGCTAACACTATCGTAGTGGCAGCTTCTGCATCTGAGTCTGCAGCATTGCAGTACTTATCAGCTTATTCTGGTTGTACCATGGGTGAATACTTCCGTGACCGCGGTGAAGATGCGTTAATCGTATATGATGACTTATCTAAGCAAGCTGTTGCGTATCGTCAAGTATCATTGCTACTTAAACGTCCTCCGGGTCGTGAAGCATACCCTGGTGACGTATTCTATCTTCATTCACGTTTACTTGAGCGTGCTGCTCGTGTTAACGCTGATTATGTTGAAAAATACACAAACGGTGAAGTTAAAGGTAAAACAGGTTCATTAACTGCTCTACCTATCATCGAAACGCAAGCAGGTGACGTATCTGCATTCGTACCAACTAACGTAATCTCAATTACCGATGGTCAGATCTTCTTAGAAACTGACTTGTTTAATGCGGGTATTCGCCCAGCAGTAAACGCCGGTATTTCAGTATCTCGTGTTGGTGGTGCTGCGCAAACTAAAATCATCAAGAAACTAGGTGGCGGTATTCGTCTAGCCCTAGCACAGTATCGTGAATTAGCGGCATTCTCGCAATTTGCATCTGACCTTGATGAAGCAACACGTGCTCAATTAGAGCATGGTGAGCGCGCAACCGAACTAATGAAACAAAACCAGTATGCGCCTTTATCGGTAGCAGACATGGCATTGTCATTGTTCGCGATTGAGAAAGGTTTCTTGAAAGATGTCGAATTGAACAAAGTTCTAGACTTCGAAGCGTCTTTACATTCATATATGAGTGCAGAGCATGCTGAACTAGTCAAGACTATCAATGAGACTGGTAACTATAACGGCGACATTGAAAAGCAACTTAGCGATGCTTTAACTACGTTTGTAAAAACACAATCATGGTAATCAATGAGCTCTAGTGAGGTAACTTACTGGAGCATTTCGTTAGGTAATCGGAGAAATAGTCATGGCTAGCGGTAAAGAAATTAAAGGTAAGATTGGGAGTATCAAGAATACTCAAAAGATTACCAGTGCGATGGAAATGATGGCTGCGTCTAAAATTAGAAAGGCGCAAAACCGCATGGCTTCTGGCCGCCCATATGCACAAAACATGCTAAAAGTGATTGGTCATATTGCCAATGGTAACCTCGAATACCGCCATCCATATATGGAAGCGCGTGAGGTAAAACGTGTAGGTTACATCGTTGTTTCTACAGATCGAGGATTGTGTGGGGGTTTAAACTCCAACTTATTCAAGAAAGTAGCCAAAGATGTAAAAGCGCAACGCGATAACGGAGTTGAGGTTGCATTTGCAGCGTTAGGTTCAAAAGCAGTTGGGTTCTTTTCACGTTTTGGTGGTTCTGTACTAGCTGCAGAATCAGGACTAGGTGATAAACCATCGGTTAGTGACGTGGTTGGGGTTGTTCGAGTCATGCTTGATGCATACGACAAAGGCGAGCTTGATCAGGTTAACTTGGTATTTAACCATTTTGCGAGCACAATGGTCCAAGAGCCGGTGATCAATCAATTGTTACCTTTGCCTAAATCAGAAAACGAAAGCGTACAACATCGCTGGGATTACATATACGAGCCAGATCCAAAAGAAATTTTGGAAACATTAATGGTTCGTTACATTGAATCTCAGGTATATCAAGGCGTTGTTGAAAACGTAGCATCTGAGCAAGCAGCGAGAATGGTAGCGATGAAGGCGGCAACAGATAATGCCGGTAACTTAATCGACGAATTGCAACTGGTATACAACAAAGCACGTCAAGCGGCAATCACACAAGAAATTAGTGAGATTGTTGGCGGCGCGGCAGCGGTGTAGGCAAAGGTTTAATAAGGTATATAGAGGACAAATTATGAGTCAAGGTAAGGTCGTCCAAATCATTGGTGCTGTTGTGGATATTGAATTTCCACAAGATGCAGTACCACGTGTTTATGACGCACTAAAAGTGACCGAAGGTGGCTTAGAAGGGTTAACCCTTGAAGTGCAACAGCAATTAGGTGGCGGAGTTGTCCGTAGTATCGCATTAGGTACTACAGATGGTTTATGCCGTGGTTTAGCAGTGATGAATACCAATGCGCCAATCCAAGTACCAGTAGGTACTAAGACCCTAGGTCGGATTATGGATGTATTAGGTAATCCTATCGACGAAGCAGGTCCAATCGGTGAAGAAGAGCGTATGTCTATTCACCGTGAAGCGCCAAGCTACGAAGAACAGTCAAGTTCAGTTGAACTACTAGAAACAGGTATCAAAGTTATCGACTTGGTATGCCCGTTTGCTAAAGGTGGTAAAGTTGGATTGTTCGGTGGTGCGGGTGTTGGTAAAACTGTAAACATGATGGAATTGATCCGTAACATCGCGATCGAACACAGCGGTTACTCAGTATTTGCTGGTGTTGGTGAGCGTACTCGTGAAGGTAACGATTTCTATCATGAAATGAACGATTCTAACGTACTTGATAAAGTATCGTTAGTATACGGTCAGATGAATGAGCCTCCTGGAAACCGTTTACGTGTAGCACTGACTGGCCTAACTATGGCGGAAAAATTCCGTGATGAAGGTCGTGATGTATTATTCTTCGTTGATAACATTTATCGTTATACCCTAGCGGGAACCGAAGTATCTGCACTACTTGGTCGTATGCCATCAGCAGTAGGTTATCAGCCTACACTAGCTGAAGAAATGGGTGTATTACAAGAGCGTATTACGTCAACTAAAGCGGGTTCAATCACATCTATCCAAGCGGTATACGTACCTGCGGATGATTTGACGGATCCATCACCTGCAACAACCTTTGCTCACTTAGATGCAACAGTTGTATTGTCTCGTGATATCGCGTCATTGGGTATTTACCCTGCGGTTGACCCACTAGATTCAACCTCACGTCAACTTGATCCATTAGTTATTGGTCAAGAGCATTATGATACTGCTCGTGGTGTTCAATCAGTATTGCAACGTTATAAAGAGCTGAAAGATATTATCGCCATCCTAGGTATGGACGAATTATCTGAAGAAGATAAGCAAGTGGTAACACGCGCACGTAAGATCCAGCGTTTCTTATCACAGCCGTTCTTCGTTGCTGAAGTATTTACTGGTTCTCCTGGTAAGTACGTGTCACTTAAGGACACGATTAGTGGCTTTAAAGGCATTCTTGCAGGTGATTACGATGACATGCCAGAGCAAGCGTTCTATATGGTTGGTTCTATTGACGAAGCATTGGAAAAAGCTAAAGCCTAAGGCTTTAGCTCCATGCTACACAATACCCTAATATAGGAGGTCACATGGCAGAAGTTACCGTACGTCTTGATGTGGTAAGTGCAGAAGAAGCTATTTTTTCTGGTGATGTTGAAGCGATTCAGGTTACTGGTAGTGAAGGTGAGCTAGGTATTCATCCTGGTCATGCTCCATTACTAACTAACATTCGTCCTGGTATGGTACGTTTGGTACAAAACGGCAAAGAAGAGTTTATCTACGTTGCTGGTGGTACCCTTGAAATTCAACCAAACACAGTGACTGTGTTAGCCGATACGGCTATCCGCGCTGATGATTTGGATGAAAGTGGAGCTGAAGAAGCTAAACGTCATGCTGAAGAGATGATTGCTAATCCAAGTGCTGATTTTGACCATAGTGCTGCAACATTACAACTTGAAGAAGCATTAGCGCAATTACGCTTAATTAAGCAATTACGCGGCTAGTATTTAAGTTAAGTAAGATATTAAAAACCCAGCTTAGGCTGGGTTTTTTTATGGATATAAGAAAACCGTTCTAAAAAATGGAACAATAGGACAAATTTAAAGATATTTAATTCTATTAAGTGATTGTCTATGGTTATTACATAATATTAATAGAGAAATATTCATGCAATTTATCAGAAAATCAACAGACCGCGGTGTAGCAGATTTAGGGTGGTTACATAGTCGCCATAGTTTTTCATTCGGCGAATACTATGATCCTGACCATATGGGCGTCTCTGAACTACGCGTCATTAATGACGACATAGTGCAGCCAGGTAAAGGGTTTGCGACACATGGTCACAAAGATATGGATCCAATCTAACAAAAAAGGGTTAACGCCTACTTATGGTCAAATGACAGTAGAGTCAAAAGGGAGGTTGACTCTATTAGTAAGCCCTGACGGACACGATAACAGTTTGATATTGAACGAAGACGCTAGCTTGTATCAATTACGAATGGTTGAAGATGAGGAATTAACACTAGCTAATGCGGCGCGCCATGGGTACTTGCACATAGTAAAAGGTGAGGTGACCGCAGACGGTCAGATATTTAGTGCAGGGGATGCATTTGCGATAGGGCCTGATGAAAAAGTAACAGCAGTGGCGAATACAAAAGTTGAAGCCTTGTGGTTTGATTTACCCTGAGTTGAAACTAGACGATTGGTCACGAGTGTGTAACGGTGATTGCTGTACAAGGAAAATCACTAAATAAGTTTGTATGTGAGGCTATAGCAGAAAAAATAGCAAGAACTGACCTAACTAACCTCGCTTAATATTGCAAATACCGGCACCTACCATAATCAAGGCTAATGCTAATAGTACATTTATGGTGAGATAACCGATGCCAAACAGAGCCAACAGCATAGTGGATAAAACGGGTGTCGCAAAACTTAATGACGCAAGCCAAGATTGATGGCCAAATTTCATACCAATATCCCATAGATAAAAAGCCCCACCAACGGGGCCTAAACCGAGTAATATTATTGCCAATATATTAATTCCGTCTATTTGTAACAATATTGAGAAGGTGTTCGCTTCTAATACCAAATGACAAATTAGCGCTAATAAAGCTACTACTAAGCTCATCCAACCAATATCTTCAACATGGTTATTACTTTCACCCATGTACCATGAATAACTAGACCAAATGAGTGCGGCGATCAGTGCATAGCCGTAACCAGCGGCATCATTACTCGCAAAGCTATCTGCCACATCGAATTGTGCTCCATCGGTTATCACCACTCCTGCCCCAATAAAGCCAATACTCGCGCCCAATAGAGTTAACCAACGGTTGCCTGGTGATGATACATATAAGGCTAAGAGTAAAGGCCATAAGTAACACACCAAGCTGACCTGAAGAGCTGGAGCGTGGCGGATGGCCATGAAGTAAAAAAAATGAAAACCAAATAATCCACCTACACCGACAAACCATTGGGGATAGGTTAATTTCGGAAGGGTAAAAAGGGGGTCACGATACCAAGCCCGTTTAAGTAATACGAGTAAGCCCGAGATAAAAAAGCACAACGCCAATAACAGAAACGGTGGGACCATATTCGTCAACACACTTAATAACGCCAATGACGCCCACATAGTGATGGCGAGTACGCCAATAGAAGTCGGATTGATGGGGAATGAAGGGGCTGTGGTTGAATTAAACATGTTGTCGTGGGCTCTCACTAGTACTTATAAAATAATGACAGAGTATATTGTCAGAAGAACACAAAGGCTGTTATTGTAAGCTGATAATACATTGATTTGGAAACTATTTATGATCACACACATAACACTAGTATTACCGCAATTTAAGCGCGGCTTTCATATCATTACTGATCATATCGAGCATGCTTGCACAGAACATTTAGGTACATTACCCCAAGATGGGATGTTGCATGTGTTTATCCAGCATTCGAGTGCGTCATTAACCATTAACGAAAATGCAGATCCAAGTGTGCGTGTTGATCTAGAGGCTTATACTAACAAACTAGCTCCGGAGCGCGAGCCGTATTTTATCCATACCTATGAAGGTGATGATGACATGCCCGCGCACATTAAGGCATCGTTATATGGTTCGAGCGTGACAATCCCTATTATGAATGGGCGCTTAGCATTAGGTACGTGGCAAGGGATTTATCTGGGTGAGCATCGTGATCATGGTGGCTCACGTAATCTAGTGATTAGTGTGGTGAGTTAAATTTACATTTGCATAAGACTGAATTTGGTCTATGTTTAGTATCAAGTATATTGAAATTAATGACAGTTACCTATGAGTTTATTGACTAATACTAAACCGATCAGCTATTTAAAGTCACATGCATCGAGTATTGCTAATGAGTTGAAAGATGAGGGCGAGCACTACGTCATAACGCAAAACGGTGAGCCGGCAATGGTGGTCCAATCGGTTCATGAATATGAGCAAACTCAGGATACGTTGGCTATGTTAAAGATGATTGCTCAGAGCGAGCAAGACATAGTTAAAGGTGCAACAGTAAGTGCTAAAGATGTTATTGATGATATTAAAAATCGTCTAACAAAATAATAATGACAATTTGTGAGGTACGTTTAACGGATTCTGCGGTAAAAGATTTTCAGGTAATCAGTGACTTTTATTTATCTGTGGTTGACAAAACTTCCCTGGATAAAACACTTAAAGATTCACAGGAAGCATTCGTATTAATATCCGAACAACCAAAAATTGGACACTATCACCCATTGATCACCCCTCACTTAGGTAATGTATACCGACAACATATCAGTAAACCCTTTAAATTTATTAATAAATAATATTTAGGCAAAGATAACATGAATATAAAACCCATTAAAAATGAACAGGATTATCAACAATCGCTTACCGAGGTTGAGCAATTATGGGGAGCTGAACATGGATCTGATGAGCATGATAAAATAGATATCCTCGTCACTTTGATAGAAGCGTTTTAGAAAAAACATTATTTTATCGAGGTGCCAGATCCCATTGAGGCGATTAAATTTCGTATGGAACAATAAGGACTAGCCTCAAGTTAGGACGTAATCCGATACCTAATCCGGCCTCACCTTACTAAACACCTCTCCCAAAGTTGTATATTGCGCCGCGCCTAGTCGCGCCAATGGATTAACTGCCAACGCATCGATAGTCATTCGACCGTCTTTTTCATCCACAGCCCGATCATCAACATATAACGATAACGCTTCGACAAACACCAACTGTTGTGGTGTATTACCCAACTCTTGAGTGCTATGGACTTTACAATAATAGGCAATAGGGCAATCTTTGATGCGTGGCAGAGGCCAGTCTTGATGGGTAATTAATTCAATATTATTGGCGGTTACTTCGCTATCACCATAAGGCATGCTGGCTGCTGTTTTAGTGACGATATCGGCTTGCGCGGCATGCGCAATATGCACAATACACTCAGCGCCAATCGGTAAATTGGTAACGGTATCTTTGGTCGTTCCGTCGGGCTTTTTACCCATGGACAACATCATTAAGGGCGGATCGCTACACACCGCATTGAAGTAAGAAAACGGCGCTAAATTATGCGATTTATCCTCATTAAGGCTTAATACCCAAGCGATAGGACGTGGAATGATAGTTTGCGTCATTAAATGATAGACACGATTACTTGATAAAGTAGATAGGTCGATGTGCATCGTTTAGCGACACGCTAACTGCAAACAATCTTCCATTTTTTTAAAATATTTATCAGCAAGCTGGGTTGGCATGATGTACTTGACGCGTTTATCTTTGTCGTCATTTTTTAGTATGATCATGTTTTTAGCCAATAACGATTTGATCCGTCGGTGACTCGTTCTTTCTGAAGTACCAGGTAACATATTGGCAATTTCAGTCACAGAAATTTTCATGTCACTAAACCATACACTGGCGCATACATTGATAAGGCGCTCTTCTACCGGATCCATCTCTGGAAACGAAGGGAGCTTCTGCACGGCTTGCGCCAAATGCAAAAACTTAAAATACATATTATTACTAGCCATAACTCTTTGATCCTTGTACAGCATCTTCTAGCACACTGTACAATTATAACTCAATATGGCGGAATAGCTAAAGTGGTTTGTGTACGAGAATACGTATGAAGTTTGTGGTGATCGGGTGACCAACCCATTAAAAAGCGTTCAAAATCGGCCCATGCAACACAGTACAACCCTCGCCACTCCTGCTCTAGGCGGTCTAACTGAACTTGCTTAAATCGGTCATTTAGGGCATGGCGGATATGAGCAAAATAATTATCCAGCAGCAATGGAGCATAATCGGTAAGTGTTTTTGACGAAAATGCACTGCCAAGGAAATACACGACATCTACAATCCCTACACCTCTGCCACAATATTGAAAATCGACGGCAGCAATTTCACCATTTTCTTGGCCAAAACAAAAGTTAGCGATCTTGGCATCACCATGTATTAAGGTTTGAAATGTGGCATCTTGTAATTGTCGATCTAAATAAACGGCTGCTTGTTTAAGTGATGAGTTGGGCATTTTGGCATATTCATCAGGGCGTGTGGCTAAATGCCAATAGGACCCTTGAGGCCATTGTTGTGAGATGTTTACTGACGTTAGCGCAGGTGCTTGCATAAATTGAGCATGAAAATACGCAAGCCATTTAATGACACTGTCTGCAATGGGACTCATAGCGGCCAATGTTAGGGTTGTTTGCCCTTCATTATCCGTTATATGGGCATGTTCAAAGCGTAAATCCAATCCGAGTGCATCTAAATCTTCCATAACTAAAATCAAGTGCTCTGGCTCACCTTGACCGATATACAATTCTGGAACGCGACATTCGGGTGTTGTTAATGGTGCTAGCTGTTGATAAAAAAGCAGCTCGTTGTGATATGAAGACAGTTTGCGCTGATGAGCAAAATCACTGTGCCAGCCTCTAGAATGTTGTACATCTCCTTTCTTACCATGCCCTAAATCAATGCGCTTAACGATAAGTGATTGCTCACTAACACTGTATTTTGCAATTTCACCATAGCCACTCCACAAACGTTGGATTGTTTGAGTTTTTTGCACTGCCGTAGTAGCAAAATGGTGTGACAATATATCGTTTACTAATTGGTGATTCATGGCTTAGTGTTCATAGCGGCATATTTATCCTGATAAAAGGTAATTGTCGTGTTTTCTGATCGTGTGGACAGTGATGTCAGATGTGTAAGTATGCCATAGTTGTCGATAACCATGTTATTATCAAATAACGGTTCCTCCACTTAACGTTTTTGTGCCTTTAATGAAGAATGGCTCATTCATATTCACGCTAATAAGTATATTTTTCCTAAGCTATCTCATCTTAAAAACGACAGGTTTTGCACATGCACAATCAGTGTATTCACGCAGTGAATTTGGAGCCGGTTGGGTTGATAGCGATAAAGATTGTCAAAATACCCGCATGGAAGTACTAAAGGCTCAATCTACTGCGCCGGTTCGTTTTCGTTCAAATAAGCAATGTCATATAATTGCGGGACGCTGGATCTCTGTATTTACTAATAACGTCATTCAAGATCCGACCATCATTGATATTGATCATCTTGTGCCTCTCAAATGGGCTTGGCTTAATGGTGCAGCACAATGGACGCGAGCACAACGGATTGCCTTTGCCAATGATCCGGTCAATTTGTTGTCGGTAGAAGCTAGCTTAAATCGCCAAAAAGGTGCCAAAGGGCCTGAGCAATGGTTACCACCGCAAAATCAATGTGCGTATGTTGCGCGGTTTTTTCGGGTGATCCGTACTTATGATTTAACACCTGCGCCAACCACTGTGAATTTTTATCGTGCATTTATCAATGAATGTCGTAGCATGCAACAATGAAGTACACATTATGAATTATTAACAAGGAAAGCAATAATCATGAATCATTTTATACATAGCCTAAAACTATTATTCCTCGTCACCTTGTGCACTGCGGTGATGACGACTCCCCTCTGCGCCGCTCCAACCATGTGGCAGATCACCGATAAAGACAGTACTGTTACCTTGTTTCCAACCGTTCATTTACTGCCTGAAGACATGCAGTGGCAAACCGCAACACTCAATAGTGTCATTAATAACGCCCAAGAAGTCTGGTTCGAAGTGCTCCCGGATGAGCTTGATCCGCAACACATGAGCGGATTGTTAGCCAAACATGGTTATCAAGCTGAATTGTTAAGTGACTCACTAGATTCTGCATTACTGAAAAAGCTGAGTGCATACTTAGCCCAAAACAAGATTTCGTTAACTCAAGTGCACACGATGCAACCTTGGTTATTAGCATTGACTATCATGAATATTGAATTACAGCGCAATGGCTGGTCTGCGGAAAATGGCGTCGAAGCGGTATTACGCTCCATGACCGCACATAAAACCGTGAAAGGATTAGAAACGGCGAGTTTTCAAATTACCTTGTTTAGTACTATGAGTGATGCCCAGCAATCCATGTTTTTGGAAAGCACATTGGATGATACGGAAGATGGCGCAGCGTTATTAACAACGATTGCTGAAGCTTGGAGTAAAGGTGATTTATCTCAATTAGATAGTTTGCTGATCCAAGAAACCAAAATCCTTTACCCACAAATTTATGATTTAATATTCACGCAACGAAATCAAAAGTGGGTAGCAATTATAGAGCAAGAGCTAGCCAAGTCAGGTACGGATTTTTTTGCAGTAGGAGCGGGGCATCTTGTTGGTAGTGATTCAGTCGTCAAATTGCTACAAGACAAAGGATATAAAGTGACAGCGCTAGATTAATTGTCACTTCCATTTGGAGCAAATCTTTCCCAATGCCCTTGCATCGCTGCTAGTAGCTGATGTAAGGCACTACAATCCATATCATACAGTTGTTCTAACGTGTAAGCACATGCTTCTAAAGTCGACATGCTATTGCTTTTGTTCGCCTTACGAATGCGATATTGGGTCGCCCCAGCTTGCGTGAATGTTACTGCTGGGATTGAATGTAATTGTGGATATTGCATCCAAATTTTGTGTGTTTTACGCCAACTCCCGTCCAGTAAGATAATTTGCTTAGGTAATTCAGGTTGTGGATCGCAAGCAAGGCTAGCCCATTGCTCGACAGGAGTAGCGTTATCACTAGGATAAATAATGACGGCATCGTCGAGTAAATCGTCGAATAAAACCGTCGTGTCCTTAACAACTAACACCTGTGCTGTGGGAATGGCGAGTTGTAATAAACGTACGGTGTTTTTAGCATGATTGACCTCGCTGCTATCCTGTAACACAGTGATCTGAACTGGACATTTAAGCACAGTGATATGCTCACAGACGCAGGTCGTTTGAGGATAATGGCATTGAGTACAGTAGCGTCGAGTGGATTTGTTCATCTATAATAGGATAACAGGAAACAAGCGAAACCAATAAGTGAACTTACATAATCGGTATATGATGTGTATAGTTATTGTGTATGGATATAATGTTTATCAGATCAGGTTATAAATTTGCAGCACCACCATTATGAAATCACACAAGCCTTAGATATGTTATTTATGGGCGTATAAGTAGCATGACCTATCATTTCCCAAGCACTTCTCACGGTCATACTTTGATAGAAAAAAAGAGTCTGTTTCATGCTTTTGCAGGAGCAGCCAACTCGCGTGAGCAAGCAATGCAAGTTTTAGCACAACAACAAACAGTGTATCCTGATGCCCGCCATCACTGCTGGGCGTATTTGATTGGTGATCCGCGCCAACCTATCACCATAGCGTGCAATGACGATGGTGAACCAAGTGGCACCGCCGGCAAGCCGATGTTAAATGTATTGCAACATGGAGATATCGGCAATGTGATGGTGGTGATCAGTCGCTATTTTGGTGGCGTGAAACTGGGTGCCGGTGGATTGGTCCGTGCCTACAGTAAAGCGACGGGCTTAGTGCTTGATAACTTAGCCACAACCCCTTATATTCCCCTCATTCACATTAGCGTTACAGTCGCTTTCAAAGACGAACAATTTATTCGGCATTGTGTGACTCAGCACCAAGGGCTGGTTAAGGAATGTATCTATAGTTCGCACTCCACGATGAAGATCGCATTACCTGAAGCCGCTAAATCCACTTTTATACAACAAATACAATCTAGTTTAATTAAGGAAACCCCATGAACATCAATCATTACTTTGACAACAATGTCGTATCGATCGGCTTTGATTCCGAGCAAGGTCCTGTCAGCTCTGGCGTTATGGCTGCTGGTGAATACACGTTTGGAACCTCTCAAGATGAGCGTATGGTTGTGGTACACGGTGAGATGACGGTTAAGTTGCCGGGCTCTGATACGTGGCAGACCATTGCTCAGGGCGCTGAGTTTAATGTAGCGGCCAATGCCGAGTTTAATGTCAAAATTGCACAGCCTTGTGCGTACTTGTGTTATTACGGTTAGGTTTCTCTGCACATAAGTAGCAACAATCTAACGGTCTAACTTAAGATCGTATTGGCTGCATTTTCGATATAAAGTTCGCTCGCTGATCTGTAAATCATGAGCGAGCTGCTGCATATTTCCAGGATACTGAGTAATCACTTGGGCTAGATAATTAGGCTCTAATTGCGCTAACGGGATCACCGGTTGCTCTGTTTTAGCGTCGCTGTGGTTGTCTTGTTTCATCGACAACGGCAAGTGTTCAATATCAATCAACAGATCTTGACTCATGATCGCTGCATATTCGACAATATTTTTTAGCTCACGGATATTCCCTGGAAAATTATATTGCGTTAATTGCGTCATGGCTGCTGCGGTGAACGATTTATGTATAAAGCCGAGCTGCTGCAAAAACAAGGTTGCCAACTCTGGAATATCACCCGCGCGTGATTGCAATCGCGGTAAGTGAATGGGAAATGTCGCGATGCGATAGTATAAATCCGCTCTAAAAGTCTGTTCTTGCACCATTTCAGGTAGTTTTTTGTGGGTTGCACAAATTAGCCTAAACTTGGCGTGTTTTTGTTTAATTCCCCCGACACTGCGATAGGTGCCGGTTTCAATTAAACGTAACAATTTAACTTGAATATTAAGTGGCACATCGCCAATTTCATCAAAAAACAACGTGCCCCCTTCAGCCAAGTCAACCAATCCTTTTTTGGCACTCGTCGCGCCAGTAAATGCCCCTTTTTCGTGTCCAAACAATTCTGATTCAAATAAATTATCTGCAATTCCCGTACACTCTATTATCACAAAGGGCTTATCTTTGGTTTGACTGTAGTGATGAATGGCTTGCGCGACTAGCTCTTTACCTGTTCCCGTTTCACCGAGTAATAAGGTATTAGCTTGCGTTGGCGCGACGCGATTGATTTGATTGATTAATTGCTTAAAAGCAGGAGAGCTCCCGATCATTGTATTGGGGGCGATATTAGGCGATGCATGATGACTCGCAAACCCGACTTTATCGAGTATTTCAATATACCCAATCGTTATGCCATCATCATCAGTAACGGGGCGCATGACGATATCACAATAGCTTTTACCTTTAGGTAGTTGATGTATATGTACTACTGAGCTAACTTTGCCGGTGGTTTTGCATTGTTGTAAAGGACATTCCTCTCCAGCTTGATCACAAGGGACTGATTGCCCATGTGACACTTCATAGCATTTACTTGAACCTGTTTGGACAACTTGGCTGTAGGTATCTCTGTACGCCTGATTGACCGCTAGAATCGTATAGTTCAAATCAATAAAAATGGCCGGTTTATCAATGGCTTTAATGAGTGATTGGACTAATGGGATATTCATATCGAGGGACACCTTAATAAAGATTAACCCTAGCATACCTTGCCTGCCAAATATGGCAAGCGAATTGTCATATTTGGCAGCCAAGACCGTGCTCAATCTTATTAAAAACAGATTTAAATTGATGCAAGTCAATGAAAGCCTGCGTTTGGCTTGATGGCACAGAGGTTGCAGAGCAGAATGGTAATAGAAAATGTATTCTAACTTTACGCAACAGTAAGCAAGAGAGTGTCCCATGAATGAAACCCTAATAGAGCTATCGCGATTGCAGTTTGCAATGACTGCTATGTTCCATTTTATATTTGTCCCGCTGACCTTAGGGTTGAGCTTTATGCTCGCTATAATGGAGTCGGTGTATGTGATGACGGGCAAAGAAGTCTACAAACAAATGACCAAGTTTTGGGGTAAATTGTTTGGGATAAATTTTGCTATTGGTGTTGCCACAGGGTTAACCATGGAATTTCAGTTTGGTATGAACTGGTCTTATTATTCACATTATGTGGGGGATATTTTTGGTGCACCGCTTGCCATAGAAGGTTTAATGGCATTTTTCCTTGAATCTACCTTTGTCGGTTTGTTTTTCTTTGGTTGGGATCGTATGACCAAAGTAAAACATTTAATGGCGACATGGTTGGTCGCTATCGGTTCTAATTTTTCGGCATTGTGGATCTTGATTGCAAACGGTTGGATGCAAAATCCAGTTGGCTCTCAATTCAACTATGAATCCATGCGTATGGAGATGACCAGTTTTGCTGAAGTTGTCATGAACCCCGTTGCGCAAGTTAAATTCGTGCATACGGTATCGGCCGGTTATGTGACTGGGGCGATGTTTGTGTTAGCAATTTCGAGCTATTACTTACTCAAAAACATTGATGTGGCATTTGCCAAGCGCTCGTTTGCGATTGCTGCCAGTTTTGGTTTGGCCGCCACCTTGTCCGTCATCGTACTAGGTGATGAAAGTGGTTATGAGATGGGGGATGTGCAAAAAGTGAAACTTGCTGCGATTGAAGCGGAATATCACACGCTACCAGCGCCAGCTCCGTTTACCTTAATCGGTTTGCCTAATGATGATACACAACACGTTGACTATGCAGTGAAAATCCCATGGATGTTAGGGTTGATTGCGACTCGCTCTTTGGATGAAGAAGTCAAAGGACTTGATCAGATTCGTGACACTCACCGTGAAAAAATCATCGAAGGGGCGAAAGCGTATGTTTTATTGAGTGATATTTGAAATGGTACGGCTACAGAGGCTGAGCAAGCGATCTTCGAGCAAACCAAAGAATACTTAGGCTATGGCATGTTATTAGAGCCATTTACCGATAAATTACAAAACATATCACCAGAGAATATAGAGCAAGCCGTGGATTATAGTATTCCTCCTGTCGCACCTTTATTTTGGAGTTTTCGGATCATGGTGGGTGCAGGATTTGCGATGCTTGTGATCTTTGGACTCGCGTTTTATTACAGTGCCAAACAATATACTCCAAAACCTCGTTGGTTATTAAAAACTACCTTATTTGCCTTACCGCTCCCTTGGATAGCCTCCGAAGCGGGTTGGTTTGTTGCTGAGTTCGGGCGTCAACCTTGGTAGGCTACTCATCGTTTTATTTGGTGATGTTTATAATCGCGTTTTATCTGATGCAAAAATTTGCACGGATGGGGCCTTCAGCGTATGCCAAGCAACAAGCTGAAGAAGCTGCCATGTTAGCGCCGGTGTTAGCACCAATGACAGATCCTCAAGGAGTTAAATAATGATTGATTATGAATTTTTACGCCTCGTATGGTGGGTGTTAGTCGGTATCCTTTTAATCGGATTTGCTGTTACCGATGGATTTGATTTGGGGGTCGGCGCATTATTGACCTTAGTGGGTAAAGATGACGCTGAACGCCGCGTGATGATCAATACTATTGGGCCACATTGGGATGGCAATCAAGTCTGGTTTATTACGGCTGGTGGCGCTATTTTTGCCGCGTGGCCGATGGTCTATGCGACTGCTTTTTCAGGATTTTATCTTGCCCTAGCAATCACCTTAATCGCATTATGGATGAGACCTCTTGGCTTTGATTATCGCGGAAAATTAACGAATCCAACTTGGCGTAAATCATGGGATTGGGCATTGTTTGCGGGAGGCTTGATCCCCGCGCTCATTTTTGGTGTTGCGTTTGGTAACCTATTTTTAGGCGTACCTTATTCAATTGATGATACATTACGTTCAACTTACCATGGTTCATTCTTTGGTTTATTGACGCCATTTGCTTTACTCAGTGGCTTGGTCTCTGTCGGCATGTTATTGACCCATGGCGCAGCTTGGTTGCAGATGAAAACAACCGATAACTTACAAGTTAAATCTCGCTCCGTAAGCGCTAAATTATCCTTAGTCACGATGGCATTATTTGCCATCTGTGGAGTGTATCTAGCATGGGGCGTGGATGGTATGGTGATTACTTCGGTTATCGATACCAGTGCTACCTCAAATCCGGTGACTAAAACGGTCGCGATGGAGAGCGGTGCGTGGTTACGCAACTATAGTCTGTACCCTTGGATGATGGTGGCACCGATTGTTGCCTTTGCTGGTGGTGTATTATGCTGGATGGCGTCTCGCCAAGGTAATGCATGGTTGGCGTTTGTGGGCAGTGCTAGTCAGATCACCGGTGTGATATTGACTGCTGGGTTTTCATTATTTCCATTTATTTTACCCAGTGCCACTATGCCCAATGCGAGTTTAACGCTGTGGGATGCCAGCTCAAGTGAACTGACATTACAGACCATGTTTGTCGTAGCGTGTATTTTTGTCCCGATTGTACTAGGTTATACATTATATGGTTTTTGGGTCATGCGAGGTCGTATTAGTACGCAAGATCTCAATCAATCTCATACAATTTATTAGGAGTGTTTATGTGGTATTTTGCTTGGATATTAGGGGTGTTACTCGCGTGTTCTTTTGGCATTATTAATGCCATGTGGTTAGAAGCCAATGATAATATGGACGAAGAATAGTCCTCGATGAAGTTGTCCCAAGATTGGTTAGTTAAGCAAAGTGTCGAACAACGACCGGCTTTGCTTGTTGTACTGCTGCTCCAGTGTGCCTATATTGCATGTAAGATAGGTGTGCTGTGGGCGCTTGCGGTAGGTTTTGATGCGCTGTTAATTCAACATCAGTCATTGCGTGTTGAAACCCTCAAAATCCTGTTAGTGAGTAGTATTGGGATGAGTGTTGCGTATGCCGTGTTAGCACAAGTGCGAATGCGTTTAAAAATGACCTATCAACTGTCGATTCATCAGCAACTTAGTAAGGTGCTGGCTCAAGCAAGTCAGCATCAGATCCGTGCTCAAAGTATGTATTCGTGGCAGCAAGTCTGGTTACAGCATATTCCTACCGTTGCCAATTACCTTTTCGATTTTGTCGTACAAAAATGGCTTTCAGCGTTAGTTCCGTTGGTGCTGATTGTGATCATTACATCAATCAATTGGTTGATTGGTGTGGCGTTGATCCTCACCTTACCGCTACTACCCGTATTTATGATATTGGTGGGCAAAGGTACTGCACATCGTCATCAAGCTCACTTTCAAGCGTTGACCGATCTCGGCACGTTGTTTGCTGATCGCTTGAGAAATAGTAAATTGTTAGCACAATTTCAGCAGCACGATACCCAAGCTAAAATATTAGATAAAGCCAGCGCCGCTTATAATATTAAAACCATGCATGTCTTAACGCTCGCCTTTGTATCTAGCTCGTTGCTCGATTTTTTTAGTACATTATCGATTGCGATTATTGCGGTATATATTGGTTTTTCGTTATTGGGCGAAATCGATTTTGGGATCAGCATCCAGTTTGTCGATGGTATGTTCATCCTATTAGTTGTGCCATTATTGTTCGCTGAGCTCAAACGGCTCGGTCAGCTATATCATCAAAAAGAAGCGGCAGTTGCTGCGAGTGGTGTGGTCCAAGAGCTCATGACCCCTCCCGACGAAGAGAAAGATGCTGCTAAGGAGTCAGCGTGTAGGGCAATAAACCAAATTTTTGAATTGATGCAGTCTAAAAGCACAACGCGGTCACATTGGATCGCTTTGACCGGACCATCGGGAGCCGGCAAGACGCGCTTATTACAAGGTATGCTTGAATTGCTATTAAATACCCCGCTCTTACACCAATCTAAAGTGGCGATGCTAACTCAAGAGTCCGTTATTTTACCCGGTTCAATTCGTGACAATGTTTGTCTTGATCGAGAATATCCCACTGCCGAGATTATTCATGTACTGACTAAAGTTGGCTTAGCGGAATGGTTGCTGCAACAACCACAAGGGCTAGCGACATTGATGGGCGATTATCCGCCATTATCTGGCGGTGAAGCGCGACGGTTAGCATTGGCTCGAGTCATGTTGTTAGATGTGGATATTGTTATGTTGGATGAACCGACTGCTTTTTTAACGGCACAACTTCATACTGAAATTAGTACACTTATTCATAATGTCTTGCAGGACAAACATGTGATTTGGGTTTCCCATAAAGGCTTACCGCCAACATGGTTCAATGAACAATGGCGAATTGATGACTGCGGAGAGTTAAGCTTATGACTGATCGTTTGACTAGGCCTTGGTTTAGTTTTGGAATTGGTGTGATCCATCAGATCGCAGGATTGTTATTAGTTATTTTTGCAACGTGGTTTTTGGCCGCGTGTGCGACGGCAACGGTGGGCTTTAATTATATGCTACCTGCGGTCGCAATCCGTGCGTTAGCGTTAACGCGCATTGCTTCCGGTTATGGACATTTATGGTGGGGACATCAACGCTTATTTGTACGTTTACGACAAACGCGATCGGCATTGTTTGCACGGTTAAAAAACACCATTTTAACCGGCAATGCTGAACTCGAAACTCAGTTAGAGCAAGACACCTTATCGGTGGCGGGGGCATGGGTTAATTGGTTAGTGCAGCATGCTTCTGTGGTACTAGGCTTGCTCCTATGTCAGGTGATTATTATTATATTTACACCTCATGATGCGCTTATTTGGGGGGGCTTTGCACTTACGCTGTCATTAGTGTGGGCGATGTTATTATGGCAATCGTACGCGGTGGTCAGGGCATTGGTCAGCACTCAAACTGCACTGCGAAACAATATTAACCATACCTTAAATAGTGCGAGTTTATGGCACTTATACGCACAGGTTCCGACCATCAACCCGACTCAATATTGGCAAGTGTATTTCCAATTACAAGGACAGGTGCAGCGTGGAATTGTGTTTTTGTTGGTACTGACGAGCGCGGGCTTAGTCTATACGCTGACACATATACCCGAAGATATGCTTGGTAACGCCTTATTGGTAATTCCATCGGTGATTTTTTTGGCGGCTCAAGATTGGGCGGTGGTTGGGTTTCAAGCACAACCTGAATTATTGAGCTTTCAACAAAGCCAGCAGCGGCTACAACAGACTCCAGGCATTGAGTTGAAGCCAGATGGCAATAACGAGTTATCAGCGGATAGAATACAATCCATCCAATGGTCCAAGATTAGCTTGCCATTTAGGTGTGTAACTTGCCCCAATATTCAAATCACGATAGGTATGCCTCTTTGGCTCACGGGTTCATCTGGTGTTGGCAAGTCTAGTTTATTAGAGATGATGCAAGGAATGTATCCTCAATATGCGCTATGTCAAATAAATGTACATCAACGGCATGATGGGTATCACAATAGTTGGCAATTAGTCCAACAGCATCCTACACTATTATATACAAGTATTGCGGATAACTTACGAATGGGAGATGCCACGCTCACAGATGAGCAATTGCAACAAATGTTATGTGCGGTCGGTTTGAATAAATTGACCAATCAATTAAATAGTTGGATTGGCGGTAGTGCTCGGCAGTTATCTGGTGGTGAAATAAAGCGCTTTGCGCTAGCACGAGCCTTGTTACGTCAACCTGAAGTATTATTAATTGATGAGCCTTTTGAAGGACTGGACAGTCATAACCAAATGCGTATATTTGCATTAATTAGTGATTACGCGACGCATCATTGTGTCGTCATTGCCACTCATTTGTTTCCTGTGAATGTTGATCAAGGTTTAACGTTAAATTTAGATGACGTTATATAACCAGCAATGCGTGGAGCATTAGAATGAAACAAGATTTCTTTGACTTTCCAAAATTGGTTGAATCAACCCAAACACCAGCTAAAATCCATTATCAAATTGGCGAATTTCTAACGCAAGTATCTTGTGCGTTAGTCATTCCTACTAATTGTGATGGGGTTGCGGCATTTGGTATGCTCGCAGATGTGGATGCACGTTTTGCCTATAATCAGCAAATATATAAAGCTGCTTGTGCTAATCATTCAATGCATATTGGCGAAGTGTTATCGGTTAAAAATAAACAAGGACCCCCTTTGGAACCCTATTTTATTATTAACGCAGCGGTCAAACAACATTGGGGCGATGAGTTAACGCTGGAAAATCTCGCTAAAGGGCTGGAAGCCGCAGTCGTGGAGGTAGATCGCTTGGGATTGAGCTGTGTGTCTTTACCCGTTTGGGATAACAAAACTACGTTGCCGTTTGGCGTAGTCAACGACTTATTTGAATCGATATTACTTAAATTACCTTACGTTGAATGGCATATTTTCGTCCCAAAATCTGGCTGCCATTAGCGCTACCACATTTTAGGATTGGCCGTTCTGTAAATTCCTGTATCATTGCACCTATGAGCATCGATACATTACCTATTCATTCTGTTTTACCGCAGCTGCATGCGCTATTAACTGCGCATCCGTCAGTGATCCTAGCTGCTCAACCGGGTGCGGGCAAATCTACCCAAGTACCATTAGCGCTATTACATTCACCTTGGCTAAATGCGACCGATACGATACTGATCCTTGAACCACGTCGTGTCGCTGTTAAAGCGATTGCACAATACTTAGCACAACAGCTTGGTGAGCCGGTGGGGCAGACGGTTGGCTATCAAATTCGCAATGAGAGTAAGCGTTCTCGTTGTACCCGTATCGAAGTGATTACCGAAGGTATTTTAACTCGCCGGCTGCAAGCTGATCCTGAATTAAGCGGTGTAGGTTTGGTGATTTTTGATGAGTTTCATGAGCGAGCATTACATGCTGATCTAGCATTGTTGTTGTGCCAAGAGGTACAGCAAAGCCTTCGCGATGATCTGCGTGTATTAGTCATGTCGGCAACGATGGATACGCAAGCGGTGTCTAGCTATCTGGATGGGGCGCCAGTGCTTGAATGTGCTGGGCGCAGTTACCCTGTAACGATCTCCCATTTTACGCCACGGTTGCCAGCGAATAATCGACATGGCAAGAGTATTCAACGCTGGTCTAACCGCGATATCGCAGCCCAAGTGACGCAAGCTGTAGAGCATGTGTTATTGGATAAGAATGTATTTGGCCAAGGTGAACAAAGCGGCCTTCATGGAGATATATTAGTTTTTTTACCTAGCCAAGGGGCCATTCAACAGTGTTTGTCAGCTCTGAGCTCTGTCATCAAGCAATGCGCTAAACCTCCTCAGGTATTTGCGCTTTATGGGGCTATGCCTTTAGCCCAACAAGAAGCCATTATTCGTCCCAATCCGAACATAACGGGTCAACGTATTATTCTAGCGACTAATATTGCAGAAACGAGTGTGACTATCCCCAATGTGACTTGTGTTATTGATACTGGGTTAGAAAAAGTCTCCGTGTTTGATGTTAAAAGCGGTTTATCAAAATTAGTTTCGCAGCGGATTGCCAAGTCGTCAGCGGATCAACGCGCAGGACGAGCAGGTCGAGTACAAGCGGGGTATTGTCTGCGCTTGTGGGCGGAGTCCCAGCATAATTCATTATCAGATTTTGCCCCGTTGGCAATCATGCACACAGATTTGTCGGCATTGGTCTTAGATTTAAGTGCGTGGGGCATTTTGGATGCGTCGCAAGCCAATTGGTTAGATGCGCCTCCGACTAAACATGTTGAACAAGCGCATGCGTTAAACCAATCAATTGGTGCGCAGTGTGCCAATGGGCAGATCAGTCCACAAGGACAACGAGTTTTGGGATTGGGCATCGAGCCTCGTTTAGGCGCAATGATATTGCATGATCAAGCGCCTAATATGCAGGCACTTGCTTGTGTGATTGCGGCATTATTATCGGAGCGAGATATTGCTCGTGATCCGGCTTTTGCCAGCCAGTCGTTAGGTGTTGATGTGCTCGCTCGGGTACGTTTGGTGTTAGCTGCAATTAGCACTGGTAAGGCTTCAGGCAAAGCCTCTGGCACCTTGTTTCAGGTACTGCAATTAGCACAACGTTGGTATCAAGCGGTTAGAGTAACAGACCAATCATCAGCAAATACAAACGACTCACGTTTGACTCTTCAATCAAGCCTTGATCAGGTGACAGATATTGAACACCATGTAGCACGTTTGTGTGCCGTTGCTTTTGCTGATCGCATTGCAAAACGCCGAGATCCAGAGGGTCAAAAACACGGTAAAAATCAAGTTTCAGGCAATAACATCGGATTTACGTTAGCGAATGGTCGCGGTGTCAGTATGTTTGATGATGAACCTCTAGCTAAGTCGCCTTGGTGTGTAGTCGTTGATTGTGATGGACAAAATACCGATGGCCAGGTGTATTTGGCGGTCAGCATAACGTTGCCGATCATCCATGAGTTACCACAAGTAAATACGCGCAATACTTATCGTTATGCACCTGAAAGTAACAAACTGATTGCGCGAAAACAAATCTGTATCGGTCAGCTAGTGCTCCAAGAAACACCGATAAAAAATATTCCTGAAGCTGATCGCTTACAGTGCTTTGCAGACGTGCTCAAAGCGCAGGGGCTCGGATTTTTAGCATGGGATAAACAGTGTGAAAATTGGGTGCAACGAGTGAGTTGGTTAGCGCAATTATGCCCTAACGAGTTACCGCTGGTTTCGAACGAGACATTACTCGATACGTTAGATGAGTGGTTGTTGCCTTATTGTGCAAATATCAAATCGATAGGTCAGCTACAAGCGTTGACACTCAAGCCTTTGTTGCTGGCGACACTGGATTACCAACAACAACAATTTCTTGAGGCACATGCGCCTACCCATTATACAACGCCCAATGGACAGCAGATCGCGATAACCTATACCGCGCATCAAGCACCGTCGGTACATGTCATTTTGCAAGAAATGTTCGGTCAGTTGAGTTCGCCTTTACTGGCGCAGGGGCAAGTGCCGTTGTGTTTTACACTGTTGTCTCCCGCGCGAAGAGCATTGCAAACAACCAGTGATTTAGCGAATTTTTGGCGAAATTCTTATTTTGATGTGCGCAAAGATATGAAAGGGCGCTACCCGAAACACCGCTGGCCGGAAGAGCCATTACTTGCGAGTCCTGGGCGTTCGATGAAACCTAAAACAGCTTAAATGAGTAGGCATACTAAATGAAAATGAAAATATACGGTGATAAACGGTCTGGAAATGGTTACAAAATTCAGTTAATCGCAGTACTACTGCAATGTGAATATGAGCATAGAGCGATACCCTGCACTTAATGCATGGTTCGCTCGTATTCAAGCTCAGCCTAATTATGTCTCAATGGCAACTTAATCAGCGTTTGCAGTCTCAATTGGGCAGGTTGTCTCTTGTAAAATAGCCTGTAATTTTTCTTGGTAAAGTTGTCCTGAGCTAACGATCACGTTAGGGTCTAAATGCTCAGATGCTTTATGTACTTTTTCTAATTCTTCAGCCACATCTTCTAATGAATCTTGTAGACGTTCTATGGCTTGTTCTAATGTATACGTTAACTCATGCACACTGAGCATATCAGTGATACTCATTTCAGGTTGGTTAATTAGTTTCGTTAATATGGCATTATATTTGGCAAGATTACACTGAGCAGCACTCACCGTCGGTGACGCGACAGAAGGAAAATGGTTGGCACTCGTGTTGCCATCACTGAGTGCTTGACTCATACCGATAACACTAAAAAATAAAACGATAGAAGCGCCAGTTTGATTGATAATGGTGTTTTTCATGGGGTAATACTCTCTTGGGGATAAGTCATATTCAATACCTCTATTCTAAATGATAACGATTATCATTATCAAGGGTTTTGTTCTGCACAGTACTTTTCTTGAAGTAAAAACATGATCTAGCGCAAGCTTTGTATTGATCCACTTTCAATATCTCCCATTCCCACCTAATTTTAATAATGAAGCCTATTATTATTGTGAGAAACCTATGAAAAATTTCCCAGAACATTACAAAGAACTGAACACATGGATGGAGCAATTAGGGCTAGAAATCCCTGACGTTATGCATGGGTTTGGTGCTTTACATGCATCAAGCCTAAAAGACGGAGCGCTAGATAGCAAAACCAAAGAGTTAATTGCGTTAGGTATTGCCATCACCGTGAGATGTGATGGGTGTATTTCTTTTCATGTTCATGATGCGATGCAAGCAGGGGCGAGTAAAGAAGAGATTGCCGAAACCGTTTCCGTTGCCATTTTGATGGGCGGGGGACCTTCTGTGGTGTATGGCATTGAAGCGATGCAAGCTGTAAGTCAGTTCGCAGCGTTAGATTTATAACTACATAACCTATTGTGGTATTATTATCGCTACTGTTGATATTCAGCGACGATTTTTCTGAGGAATTTTATGACCGATATGCCAATACAAATAGTGTGTGCTCATTGTGGTACCAAAAATCGCCTACCCAGAGAAAAGCTCAATGACGAACCTCGGTGTGGTAAATGTGGTGAGCAGGTGCTCTCAACACGTCCTATCGTAGGCACGGATAATAATCTACATCGCTATGTGACGGACAATGGCCTGCCGGTGGTGGTTGATTTTTGGGCACCGTGGTGTGGTCCGTGCAAGCAGTTTGCCCCTACTTTTGCTCAAGTCGCTGCCGAGATGTCGACTAAAGCGTGTTTTGTAAAGTTAGATACAGAGCAGCAGCAACAAACGGCAAGCCGATATGCGATAAGGTCGATTCCGACATTAATGATTTTTCATCACGGTAAAGAAGTCGCACGAATGTCTGGCGCGTTACCTAAACCACAGTTTATGCAGTGGTTAGCGCAACATTTGTAAGGAAATGAACCATTGAGTGAGAATCTAAAAGAGTTGATCCACACCCTGCCAAAAGCAGAATTACACGTGCATATTGAAGGGACATTAGAGCCACAATTAATGTGGGATCTAGCACAAAAGCATGATGTGATATTGCCGTTTGATAATGTGGCGTCGATAGCCGCGGCCTATGAGTTTGATAATTTGCAAAGCTTTTTGGACTTGTATTACCAAGGGGCGAATGTACTGTTAGATGAAGACGATTTTTATCAATTAATGTGGGCATATCTCACTAAATGTGCAAAACAACACGTGGTGCATACCGAAATCATGTTTGATCCTCAAACGCATACTGAGCGTGGGATCGATTTTTCGGTATTTATGGCAGGGTTTACACGTGCCATAGAGCAAGCTAAAGCCCAGTTTGGGATCTCTGTTTATTTAATCATGTCGTTCTTGCGTCACCTGGATGAAGCGAGTGCTATCGACACATTAGCTGCCGCCAAACCGTATTATTCAATGATTACAGCTGTTGGCTTAGATAGTTCTGAATTAGGCAATCCTCCGGAGAAATTTACGCAAGTATTTGCGCAAGCTAAAGCATTAGGTTTTAAGTTAGTGGCTCATGCTGGTGAGGAAGGTCCACCAGAATACATTTGGCAAGCATTGCAAATACTCAATGTTGATCGAATCGATCATGGTGTGCGCAGCCAAGAAGATCCGGTGTTAATGGATTATCTTCGCGATCAGCAGATCCCATTAACGGTATGTCCATTAAGTAATGTCAAATTATGCGTGGTTGATGATTTGGTTGAACATAATATTTTAGCGTTATTAGCGCAAGGTTTATTGGTGACGGTTAACTCAGATGATCCGTCTTATTTCGGTGGTTACATGAATGAAAATTTCATCGCATTATTAGACAAACTAAACCTAACCCGTGCTGAGATTGTGCAATTAATTAGCAATAGCTTCCAGGCGAGCTTTTTACCCGAAGCTGACAAACGAGAATGGATCGAGACGATCTTGAATTAATAGTTGCGCTGAAGAATACACCTTGAGGATATAGCTAAGATTCCCTACAATAGCGCAAATTAATTTATTCAAGGTTATCCACATGAGTGACTCACAATCGTTACCGGCTTTGCCAGATCGTTTATCTACAAATCCTCGCAGCCCACATTATATTGAAGCGGTATTTCAAAGTGATATCGGTATTACGCTAAATGGCAGAGAGCACAACAACGTCGACGAGTATTGTATCAGTGAAAACTGGATCAAAGTGCCATCACCCAAAGCGCTTGACCGTCGTGGTCAGCCGATGTTGATCAAGCTAAAAGGCACCGTTGAAGCGTTTTATAAATAAACGCTGATACTTAATAATATGCATTCCTCCAAGAATCAACCGATTCAGGCTTATAGCGTGTTAGAGGAAAAACTCAATGCGCTGAGTCATCTGCTTGGCTGGATATTCGCTATTGTGGGCACTATTGCCTTAATATTAAAAAGCCACACCTGGGTTGAAAACCTGTCAGCGCTGGTGTTTGGTGGCTCGATGATCCTATTGTTTGGTGCTTCTACGCTCTATCATTGGGTTGATGATATGCAGTGGAAAGCAATACTAAAACGAGCGGATCATATTGCAATTTATTTTTTAATCGCCGGCTCGTATACGCCATTTCTCTTAGTCTCCTTGGATGGCTGGGTGTCTACTGCCAGTATCATTAGCATCTGGTGCATTGCGCTGTTAGGCGTGTTGTTCAAAACACTGTTTCATAATCAATACCCCAAACTGGCTATCGCTACTTATGCCGTAATGGGGTGGTTAGCGTTAGTGATCATCGTCCCTATATATAATGCGTTACCCTTTATGGGATTTGCGTTGCTGTTTTTAGGCGGCTTGGCGTATAGTCTGGGCATTCCTTTTTATATGGCAAAACAAAAGCAGTTTACGCATGCGATATGGCATGTCTTTGTCTTGTTAGGTGCTGGGTGTCATTTCTTTGCTATTTATGGGTATGTCATTACGTAATTAATTTGGAGTAAATCTATGTCTGTCTGCACGATCAAAATGATCAAAATGGTAAGTCTATTTGCCGCGATATGGTTTACATCGATTGGGTATGCATCTGTCCTTGTTGACGATAACAACACTTCTACACCTCATTCATCCCCGCAGTCGGTCACGGGTCTAACACTCCAAAACATTGCAGCGCAAGTTGATTTGCGGATCACTAGTATGAAAATCTTAGCCAATACTATTGCTAATGATACGCATATACAGCAGTGGGTTGATCAAGGTTTTGCGTCAGATGCTGAAGCATTATTGGTTAAAAAGCTGGGGTATTTGGTTGACGAGTATGCATTAACCAGTGCTTCATTCGCTGACACTAAGAGCAATAAATATTGGAATCATGAAGGTTATTTGCGTGTACTCCAACCCAATGTAGATACATGGTATTTCGCGTATCTAGCGAGTGGTCAACAAGACTTAATCAGTGTCTATCATGACAAAAACAAACATCGCGTTGATTTATATGTCAATTACAAGCAACCCAACGGATATGGATTATCAGGGATTGCAACGTCATTTGATGGGGTGCTTGAGCTGTTAAAAACATCATCATTAAATCAAGCCGGTGAGGTGTTTATCGTCGACGCCAAAGGTGTGATTCAATTACACACTGATGTTGCGATTACGGGGCAACAAACGTTAGCGATGCGTTATTCAAATGCTGCTGCAAAAGTACTATTGACCAAACACTCTTTTAATCAATTTGAGTCCAAGTCTCAGGATGTTCAAACTACTCAGCAACTCATGTCTAGTTTCATTCCGAGTATGGGCTGGTTTTTGGTAGCGCAGATAAATGAATAAAAACGACATGTTACCTGACCCTAAAGGTCATGACCGAAGTTGTGATAGTCCACCCGTTGGCGGTAATTGGTTTACAGCCTGGTTAGGACGAACGTTATTACAAATAACTGGATGGAAAATAGAGGGTGAGTTACCTCAACATCCCAAAATGGTGATTGCTGTTGCGCCCCATACGTCCAACTGGGATTTTTTTCTAGGAGTTGCGGTGTTATTTGCTATGCGGATTAAGATCCGTTTTTTAGGCAAGCACACGATTTTCGTCCCTGTGGCGAAGCAATTACTAGAAATGATTGGTGGGATGCCTGTCGACCGGCACTCTGCACATGGCATTGTTGGTGAGGTAGTTGAACAATTTGCCGTGAATGATAAGATGATTTTGGCGGTTGCTCCTGAAGGCACATGCTCTCCAACGTATCCTTGGAAAACCGGTTTCCTAGCGATTGCTCATCAAGCCCAGGTACCAGTTCTATTAATAGGGTTTGATTTTGCACGTAAACGCGTTGTGCTGGGGCCTGTATTTAAGAGTAACGGTGATTTTAAGTTAGATATGCAACACGTTTATACTTTTTATGCCTCTATATCTGCGAAATATCCGGACAAAGTACGATTTCCTCCCCCCCCTTCATCCCAGACCGATACAAAATAACGACGTTTTACGATGGGTCCGCGGTTACAACGTGAACGCTATCACTCACTAGGAACTGGTATACAGTTATAGGTATTGGTTGATTAAACAACAGATGGTTTGTTTCAGTAAGCTCGTGGGGAGCTGATTAGTGCGTAAAAGAAACGGTGCGAAACGGGTAATTTTTCAACTAAAAAGAATAAATATCACTTTATTTCAATTTTATTACTATACTGAGTTGACGCGCAGAATTAAGTCTGTAGAATGCGCTCCTCGCTTGAG
>Ga0233438_10000242_pt1 | contig 76485 bp, 61 predicted proteins | sample SI_123_September_FD_182720 | JGI IMG/M metagenome (GOLD analysis project Ga0233438, IMG submission 182720) | Seawater microbial communities from Saanich Inlet, British Columbia, Canada - SI_123_September2016_10_MG | ecosystem: Environmental > Aquatic > Marine > Inlet | place: Canada: British... | reverse complement strand
TATAATTTTAACAAATAGTTTAAACTTACTACAAAAATACTACTTTTTTCAAATTACCCACTATTTTTATTCGCTATTTTTTAAAGAGTATCAAAAAGAAAACACAACCCACACAAAAAATAAAAATTAGCAACTTGAAGGCAGTGCGTTTTGTATATTTGTAGCGTCTTCCATAGCATGGACAGACAGGAATGTTCCGATCACAATACAACTATTAAAAAAATAAAACACAGCACAAATGGACTACAGAATAGAAAAAGACACCATGGGGGATGTAAAAGTTCCTGCAGACAAATATTGGGGTGCACAAACAGAACGCTCAAGAAACAACTTTAAAATAGGTGCGAGTGCTTCGATGCCACTTGAGATTGTTTATGGTTTTGCCTACTTGAAAAAAGCGGCTGCACATGCCAACTGTGATTTGGGAGTATTGGAAGCGGCAAAACGAGATTTGATATCCGCAGCTTGTGATGAAATATTGGAAGGGAAACACGATGATCAATTTCCATTGGTTATCTGGCAAACAGGTTCTGGTACACAAAGCAATATGAATTGCAATGAAGTGATTGCCAACAGAGCACAAGAATTGGCTGGAGGAGTTATTGGAAAAGGAGAAAAAGCCATACAACCAAACGACGATGTCAACAAATCCCAATCTTCGAACGATACATTTCCAACAGGAATGCACATCGCGTGTTACAAAATGATTGTGGAAACGACAATTCCTGGAATTGAAAAATTGCGCGATACACTACAAGCAAAATCAGAAGCTTTCAAAGATGTGGTTAAAATTGGTCGTACACATCTGATGGATGCAACACCGTTGACAATTGGTCAAGAATTCTCAGGATACGTTTCACAACTAAACCATGGTCTCAAAGCCCTTAAAAACACCTTGGCACATCTCTCAGAGTTGGCCTTAGGAGGAACTGCTGTAGGAACGGGCTTAAACACGCCTGCAGGTTACGATGTGTTGGTCGCAGCAAAAATTGCAGAATTTACCGGCTTGCCTTTTGTAACTGCCGAAAATAAATTTGAAGCATTGGCGGCACATGATGCCATTGTAGAATCTCATGGAGCCCTCAAACAAATAGCAGTCTCTTTAAATAAAATAGCCAATGACATCCGCATGATGGCTTCCGGTCCACGTTCGGGAATTGGAGAATTGATCTTACCCGCAAACGAGCCAGGATCTTCTATCATGCCAGGAAAAGTAAACCCTACTCAATGCGAAGCCATTACAATGGTATGCGCACAAGTAATGGGGAACGATGTTGCTGTTACGATTGCAGGAACGCAAGGACATTACGAATTGAATGTTTTCAAACCTGTCATGGCGGCGAATTTGTTGCAATCTGCTCGGCTGATTGGAGATGCCTGTGTTTCTTTTGAAGAAAACTGTGCCTATGGAATTGAACCCAACCACAAGGTCATCAATGAATTGTTAAACAACTCATTGATGTTGGTAACAGCTTTGAATACAAAAATAGGATACTATAAGGCTGCAGAAATCGCTAATACAGCACATGCAAATGGAACCACCTTGAAAGAAGAAGCTGTTCGCTTAGGTTATGTGACACCAGAGGAATACGACGAATGGGTGAAACCTGAAGATATGATTGGGAGTTTGAAATAATTCATCCTTCTCAACAAAAAAAAGGGCACTGTTATTTATCAGTGCCCTTTTGCTTTTTATGTTCAAAGCATCCGAAAGAATTAATTTTTCAAGTTCCTGAATGTTCGAAACGTCAAATTTATTCTCGGTTGTTGCACTTTCTTCGTTTTCGGCAAACTGTGCAGCCAATATTGTTGTGTTACACCTTGCATTACCAACAGACTTCCTTTTTCTAACAAAAAAGAGATCTTCCGTTTGCTCTCTTTGTGCTTGAATACAAAATTTCGTTCGGCTCCAAAACTCAAGGAAGCAATAACTCCGTGTTCTTTCATTTCTTTTTCAGCGTCTGTATGCCAACCCATACCTTCTTTTCCAGAAGGATAAAGATTCAACAAACAAGAATTGAAGGTTTCTCCAGTACGCTTCTCTACCAACGCTTTTAAGCTTCGCAAAGCATTTGTCCAAGGCAGCGCTTCTCTTCTCACATTCGCATAGGTATAGGATACGGTTTCATCAGCATACAAAGCTACTTTTCGATCCAAAACAAGATGTTTTCCAAAAATTTTTACCGAGTCGTTTTCCCAAGCGATATCATCTAAAAATTCTTCCATGTATTCTTGGGATTCCTTTGCGGAAAAGAGAGGTCCGTGGTAATACACCTCTCCGTCAAAAGGCAACTTATTGGACAAAACACCAGTGTCAAACAAGTCCATAAATATTAAAATCGTTTGCCTTCCAAATCCAGTAGAAATACATAATCTCGAGCCACTTCTTTCAAAGCATCGAATCTTCCAGAAGCACCTCCGTGCCCGGTTTCCATATCGGTATGCATCAATATTTTTTGAGTTCCCGTATGATTTGCTCTCAATTTTGCGACCCATTTTGCAGGCTCCCAATACTGTACTTGTGAATCGTGTAATCCTGTGGTAATCAATAGATTTGGATACGCTTGTTTTTGAACATTGTCGTAAGGTGAATACGATTTGATGTACGCATAGTACTCCTTGTCGTTCGGATTTCCCCACTCATCGTATTCTCCAGTTGTCAAAGGAATGGATTCATCCAACATCGTGGACACAACATCTACAAACGGAACCGCAGCAATTACTCCATTGTAAAATTCAGGATGCCAATTGATAACAACCCCCATCAAAAGTCCTCCCGCAGAACCACCCATGGCATAAAGGTGCTTTTCAGACGTATATTTCTCTGCAATCAAAAATTTACTGCAATCAATAAAGTCCGTAAACGTATTTCGTTTGTGAAGTAGTTTCCCGTCTTCGTACCACCTTCTACCCAAATATTCACTTCCTCGAACATGCGCGATCGCATACACAAAACCTCTGTCTAAAAGTGTCAATCGTGTGGTGCTAAAACTTGCATCGATCGTATGTCCATAGGAACCGTAGGCATACAACAACAAAGGCGTATCGCCATCAATTGTTGTGTGTTTGTGATACACCATCGAAACAGCTACTTTTTTTCCGTCGCGAGCAGGCACCCATATTCGTTTGGAAAGGTAATTTTCTTTCTGAAACTTCCCTCCCAAAACTTCTTGCTCTTTTTGAATTTTTTTCGTTCCGTTGCCCATATGATAGTCGATCACAGAACTCGGTGTCGTCATTGAATTGTATCCATAACGCAACACTTCAGTATCAAACTCTGGATTGGCATAGACATAGGCTGCATAGGTTTCTTCTCCAAAGGGCAAATAATAATCTTTGGTACCGTCCCATTTCTTAATTCTGATCTTGTTCAATCCCGCACTTCTCTCTTCCAAAACCAAATAATGTTTAAAAATAGAGATGTCTTCCAAAAGAACTTCTTTTCGGTGCGGAATAAGCTCAGTCCAATTTTCCTTATTTGTCTGTTTTACAGGAGTTTTCATCAATTTGAAGTTCGTAGCACCATCTTTATTCGTAAGTACATAAAAGGCATCTTCAAAATGAGCAATGCTGTATTCTAAGTTTTTTTCTCTGGGGTGAAATACACGAAATTCGCCGGACGGCTGGTCGGCCTCTAGAATTCGATATTCGGTAGATAAGGTACTGTAAGCACCTATTACCAAAAACGCACTGGATTTTGACTTGGTAACATACACTCCAAAAGTGGCATCTTGCTCTTCATAGACCAAGACATCTTCAGAAGTTGAAGTTCCCAATACATGTCTGTAAATTTGACTGCTTCGCAAAGTAACCGGATCTTTTTTGGTGTAAAAAAAAGTTTGATTGTCATTGGCCCAAACCCCACCACCTGTAGTATTCTCAATAGTCTCTTCAAATATACTGCCTGTAGGCAAGTCTTTTATATGAAGGGTGTACTGCCTCCGACTTACCGTATCTATACCATAAACGACTTTGTTGTTGTCAGGACTCACAGAAAGTCCACCTATGTTGTAATAATCATGACCCTCTGCCATTTGATTCACATCGAAAAGAATTTCTTCATCGGCCTCTAAGGATGCTTTTTTACGTGTATAAATCGGATATTGATTGCCTTTTTCATATCGGGTAATGTAAAAGTACCCGTTTTTGAAATAGGGTACGGAAGCATCGTCTTCTTTGATTCTTGACTTCATTTCTTCAAAGACTTCTTTTTGAAATTTCTCTGTATGCTTCAATTCCGCCTCCAAATACTCATTTTCCGCTTCTAAATAGGCAACCACTTTTTGCGTATCTTCATCCTGTAGCTCAGCATTCTTTTGAGCATCTGACAAACGCATCCAATGGTAATTGTCGATCCGTACATCACCGTGTTTTTCAAATTTTTTGGGTATTTTCGCAGCAATAGGAGCTGAAAGCTTCGTTTCTATCATTTTATTTGAATTACAAGAGGAAACAAAAATAAGTGTTATAATTCCCAATCCTACATTTATTTTAAACATTTCAAAAAGTTTTCAAAGACTCACAAATTGGTGGATTTATAAGAAGACAAGATTCCTATTTCTAAAAAACATAAGCCTCGTCACAAAAAGAGAAGCATTTAGCGGGTTTTTCTTGATTGTAGTACAGCAAAACGAATACGCAACCATTTTTGTAAACCGTGAAAAAAACCACCAATACTACCACCAACAATCATACCTGTTATGATATCTAACGGATAATGCACGCCTAAATAAATACGGCTGTAAGCTACCAAAACTGCCCAAAAAAACAAGACGAACGGTATGTATTTGTAGTACGGTTTCAACAAGAGTCCTAAGAAGGCAGCGGCTGCCATACTGCTTGCTGCGTGTGCAGAGAAATAACCAAACCCACTGCACCTTACTGCTGCAAAACGCATGTTTTCTTTTAGTTCGGGAATGCTACATGGACGCAGACGCTTGAACCCATATTTGAAAACATTTGCCAGTTGATCTGTTGCAGTTATCATGAGTACAGCACAGACCATCACTAATAAAACGGGTCGCAAACCATAATTTCTATAGACTAAATACAATAAAAACACATACAGGGGTATCCAAGTAAACTTGTGGGTAACTATTCGCCAAAAACCATCCCAAGTTTCACTACCTAAATTGTTCAGAAACAAAAAAAGTTCGGTATCATATCTAAGTAATTCTTCAATCATTATCTTATGCTTTTGTGTCACTATCGCACTTTGCAGTAACTTGTTCCTCTAATATTGAGGGTTTTTATATTTCCTTGATTACTATTCAAAAGTGTATTGCGCTTTCATTGTTCTAGCTTCTTTGTTACCAGATCAAAAATCAGAGAAAACTGTGCTTCTTTTGTCAAATCAGAATTGTCAATTTCAACAGCATCTGATGCTTTCACCAAAGGAGAGTCTTTCCGGTTTGAATCTTCATAGTCCCGGGTTACCACGTTTTCTAAAATTGCATCGTAACGAACATCCTCCCCTTTGCTAATCAATTCATCAAAACGTCGTTGTGCTCTTTTATCGGCCGAAGCAGTCATAAATAATTTGAGTTCAGCATCTGGAAAAACAACCGTTCCAATATCTCTTCCATCCATAACAACACCTTTGTTTTCACCCAATTGTTTTTGAATACTCACCAATTTTTTTCGTACTTCTGGAACGGAAGCTACTTTACTTACATAATTGGAAACTTCCAAACTTCGTATTTCTTTTTCTACACACACCCCATTCAAATAAGCCTCTGCAAAACCTGCTTCTTCAGAAAAAACAAAGTTCAATTCTATTGCTTCCAATGAGGCAATCAATTTTTCTCTTAAAAAAACCTGAGCATTTATAAAGTCATTCTGCATCGCAAAAAGAGAAACCATGCGGTACATCGCTCCAGTATCTACATATACATACCCCAATTTATTTGCAAGCTCTTTGGCAATGGTACTTTTTCCTGTCGAAGAGTAGCCATCAATGGCAATTGTTATTTTTTTTCTCATTATTTATCTAAATTAAGAACCAGACCAAATGTATTGGAGTTTGCACTCGGATGAAATTTGCTCAATGCATAATTGAATTCGAAATTTTTCATTTTCAAGCCAAAACCATAGGACAAACCGTTGAATGCTCTTTGGTCTAGAATTTCCAACTCTCTTGCTTTTTTGTAACTGTATCCGAGACGTAAGGTCAGTTTGTTCTCAGGAAAAAATTCAAAACCAAAAACAGCATGTCGAAAAGCGTTGTTTGCAAAGGAAATCTCCTCCTCCTTTGTTGTATTTGAATCAATTTCAACTACAATCTGTGAGGGATTGGGATCCGAAATATCCCATTGTTGTAAATTATCGATCGTTACAAACCACTGAATGGGAACATGTTTGAGGCGTGAAGATGCCCCCAGCAACCATCGAAAAGGAAGCGCTTCTTTTGCGCCGTTAAAAGTTGTAATTTGAGTTCCTATATTTCTCAAAACCATTGAAATTTTCAAAGGACTCTTTGCGTCCTCGTACAAAAAAGCAAGATCAAAAGCGAGCCCAAAAGAACTGTATGTATCTATTCTACTATTGATGAGCTTTGCATTGACTCCCATTTGTAAATTTAAACTTTTTAAGGCATGGGCATACCCCATAGACAGGGCCAAATCGTATGACTTGAAGTTGCCTAACACATTTCCCATTTCGTCTGCTCTTGTCAACTCTCCATAATCCAAATATTGAATACCCGCATGGAAAAGACCTAATTTTTCGTGCAAACTCGTTGTGAATGTCAAAGACCCCAAATTGATTCCCGCCAAATAATTGGTGAAATTTACAGCTACTTTCTCTTGCATTTCTGAACCAATCGAAGCAGGATTCCACAAGGGTTGATTCACATCGCTCTTCAGTGTCAAAGGAGCTCCTCCAAGACCTATCTGTCTAGGGGAAGTAGGCAAGTTTAAAAAGGCATACACCGATTCGCCCGCTTGCGCCCCACAAATTGTGCTCGTCAAAGTAAATAAAACCAGTAGTGTCTTTTTCATGAAATGTTGGGAAATAAGGCCCGCTTTCTTAAAACGCAAAAATACTATAATATTTTATAAAATTTTCAACATACGCATGTACTTCTTTTTTTTAAAAAGACTTTTCGATTGTCTTCCTAAAACAACTTCGGCTGTGAAGTGTTGGTGGCATCCAAATGATCTTCTTCGACTTCAATAGCATCCAAGACAGGAGGTTCGTAAGGATGTGGTTCTAAAAGATTGACCTGCTTTATTTTATCTGTTGTCAACTGATTCCCAATTGCTTTGATTCCTTTCACAGCAATGAACTCCTCAAAATCTACAGTGGTATTTTGCAGACTTCTTTTTGAGAACACAATTTCTGCGACAGGGCGGTAATCGGTCGCAACAATTTCCAACTGTGTTTTCGAATGCTCACTGATGAAGCGTTCTTCTTTATCCGGATAGTCGATCATAAAACGTTTGACATAATAACGTTCTTTTTCTCCTTCAAAATATATTGCTGAAATTGGTTTCATAGGATCCCACTTTTCCAAAACAATCATGTCATTTTCAAAATGATAATTCAATTCTGGTCGAATGGTTTTTACAATCCCTGATTGCGTGGCAATCAACAATTTGTCTTCTGCAGTAAATTCCCCCAAAAGCTCTCCTCTTTCGTCCACGTTCAAACGTTGCACCGTATCGTCAAACCAGATTTTTCTCGGTTTTAAAGTAGAAACCCCTGCGGATTTAAATTCGATATTCTTCACTGCGAATTTTGTGATTAAATTTCCCTTCGAACCTCTTCCTTTGATGGCCAAATCGGAAAAATCAATGTCCCATTTCAATTTTTTCACACTTCCAACGGCTCTTAAGTTTACGGAAACCACCTCCGCTTCTCCGTTTGAATTTGCTGTGAAATAATGCACGTATGACCCTTTATTTCCCGCAGTTAAGTCGTAGTTCTTATCACGTGTCACGCCTGTCACATGAAATCTTTTCATATAGCTTGGGCCTGATTTTCCATCACGGTACATCATGTTGTATACGGTACGCTTGTCACCTTTCTTGAAAATTGCAATGTGAATGATATCTTTTCCTACAAAAGTTTTGGATGCTACTTTTGTAACCATCAAAGAGCCGTCTTTGCGAAAGACAATGACATCGTCAATATCTGCACAATCGGCCACATATTCATCACGACGCAAAGAAGTCCCAATAAAACCTTCTTCCCTATCTACATAGAGTTTCGTATTCCGCATCACAACTTTTGTGGCCACAATGTCATCAAACATTCGTATTTCAGTCTTTCTTTCTTTGCCTTTTCCATAAGTTTCCTTCAATCGTTTGAAATAAGCGATCGCGAATTCTATCAAATTGGCGAGGTTCTCTTTCACTGCTGCAATTTTATCTTCCAAGGCCTCGATCAATTGGTTTGCCTTGTCAATGTCAAATTTTGAAATTTTCTTGATTCGAATTTCTGTCAATCTCAAAATATCCTCTTGCGTCACACTTCTTTTTAAGTGTTTGACAAAAGGCTTCAAACCAACATCAATAGCTTCTAATACACCGTCCCAGGTGGCTACTTCTTCAATATCTCGGTAAATTCTATTTTCTATAAAAATACGCTCTAAAGAAGCAAAATGCCATTGTTCCTCCAACTCTCCCAATTGAATTTCCAACTCTTTCTTTAGCAATGTCACGGTGTGGTCTGTAGAAATCTTCAACAAATCAGAGACACCAATAAAAATCGGCTTGTGATCTTCTATAATACAGCTTAGAGGTGATATAGAACTCTCGCAATTGGTAAAGGCATACAAAGCATCAATAGTGGTATCAGGCGACACATTGGGTGGCAAATGCACCAATATTTCCACCTCAGCGGCTGTATTGTCTTCGATCCGTTTTATTTTTATTTTTCCTTTATCATTGGCCTTCAATACAGAGTCTATCAAAGATGAAGTCGTAGTTCCAAAGGGAATTTCATTAATGACCAAAGTTTTTTTATCGAGCTGATTGATCTTGGCTCTAACGCGTACTTTACCTCCTCTTTTTCCATCGTTGTAATTGGTGAAATCGGCAATTCCTCCAGTTAAAAAATCGGGCACAATTTGAAAACTTCTTCCTTTCAAATATTTGATGGAGGCATCGATGAGTTCGTTGAAATTGTGTGGTAAAATTTTGGTAGATAAACCCACTGCAATCCCCTCGGCTCCTTGCGCCAATAAAAGCGGAAATTTCACTGGCAAATGAATGGGTTCTTTTCTACGACCGTCATAGGAAGCCTGCCAATCTGTTGTTTTTGGATTGAAAATAACATCCATGGCAAATTTCGACAAACGTGCTTCGATATATCGCGAAGCAGCTGCACGATCTCCCGTCAGTATGTTTCCCCAATTTCCTTGCATGTCAATCAACAGTTCTTTTTGTCCTAACTGTACCATGGCATCGGCAATAGAAGCATCTCCATGTGGATGGTATTGCATGGTGTGCCCTACCAAGTTGGCGACCTTATTGTAACGTCCGTCATCCAAATCTTTCATGGATTGCATGATGCGTCTTTGTACGGGTTTGAAGCCATCATTCAATGCGGGAACGGCTCTTTCCAAAATCACATAGGAAGCATAGTCCAAAAACCATTCTTTGTACATTCCTGTAACTTTGGTTATGGTTTCTTGCCTTTCTTCCGTTCCGTTTAATTCTTGCTCGTTTTCTTCTTGCATTTTTAATCCGTATCTGGTAATTTGTACATTTTTATTTGCAGCTCTCTTTTGGTTTTTTCAATTATTCCGCAATTACATCCAATTCGACTTTGAGGTTTTCGATGATGAATTTTTGACGATCTGGGGTGTTTTTTCCCATGTAAAATTCCAACATTTTTTCTATCGACATTTCTTTATCCAACATCACAGGATCCAAACGGATGTTTTCACCAATAAAGTGTACAAATTCATTGGGTGATATTTCTCCCAAACCTTTGAATCGTGTGATTTCGGGTTTGCCACTTAATTTTTGAAGTGCTTGCCCCTTTTCTTCTTCAGAATAACAATAAATCGTTTCTTTTTTGTTTCTTACTCGAAACAAAGGGGTTTCTAAAATAAACAAATGTCCTTCTTTGATGACTTCTGGGAAAAATTGCAGAAAAAAGGTAATCAACAACAAACGTATGTGCATTCCATCGACATCGGCGTCGGTAGCGATTACAATATTATTGTAACGCAAATTCTCCAAACTTTCTTCGATATTTAAAGCGGCCTGCAACAGGTTGAATTCCTCATTTTCATACACCACTTTTTTACTCATGCCATAGGAATTCAAAGGCTTTCCTTTCAAACTAAAAACCGCTTGTGTATTGACATTTCTCGATTTGGTAATGGAACCACTCGCAGAATCTCCCTCGGTAATGAACAAGGTAGTATTCAATCGGTTGTCCTTTTTTAGATCTCCCAAATGCACCCGACAGTCGCGTAATTTTTTGTTGTGAAGGTTCGCTTTTTTGGCGCGTTCTCTGGCCAATTTCCGAACTCCTGACAATTCTTTGCGCTCTCTTTCTGCCTGCAGTATTTTTCGTTGAATTTGTTCAGCTGTCTCTGGGTTTTTATGCAAATAATTGTCCAAATTTGTTTTGACAAAATCATTGATAAAAGTCCGAACAGTCGGCAAATCGCCCCCCATTTCTGTAGAACCCAATTTTGTTTTGGTCTGACTTTCAAACACGGGTTCCATTACCTTTATACTGATAGCGCTGACAATGGATTTTCGCACATCGGAAGCTTCGAATGTTTTTCCAAAAAACTCACGAATTGTCTTTACAACGGCTTCTCGAAAGGCTACTTGATGGGTTCCTCCCTGCGTTGTATGTTGTCCGTTGACAAACGAGTGGTATTCTTCGCTGTATTGGGTTTTGCTATGCGTCATTGCCAATTCAATGTCTTCCGCTCTCAAATGAATGATTGGATAGGCAAGATCTTCGGCATTGCTGTTTTCTTCCAACAAATCTTTCAATCCGTTTTCTGAATGGTATTTTTCTCCGTTGAAAACGATGGTCAAGCCCGTGTTCAAATACACGTAATTTTTGATCATTTTCACCACATACTCCGTTCGGAATTTGTAATTGGCAAAAATAGTTGCGTCTGGTGTAAAGCTCACACGTGTACCACGGCGCTGGCTAGAAACGATAGCTTCGCTTTTTTCTACCAAATTCCCTTGTTCAAATTCTGCAAATACGGTTTTATCCTCTCGGAAAGATTGCACGCGAAAACTCGAAGACAGGGCATTGACTGCTTTGGTTCCAACTCCGTTCAACCCCACAGACTTCTTAAAAGCTTTGGAGTCGTATTTTCCACCTGTATTCATCTTTGAAACCACGTCTACGACTTTTCCTAAAGGAATTCCACGTCCATAATCTCGGATGGTAACACTGGTGTTTTTAACAGAAATTTCGATGGTCTTTCCAGCGTTCATTACAAACTCATCAATAGAATTGTCTAAGACCTCTTTGATCAAAATATAGATTCCATCGTCTTGCGAAGTTCCATCTCCTAATTTCCCTATATACATTCCAGGTCGCATACGAATATGCTCTTTCCAATCCAAGGATCGTATATTGTCTTCTGTATATTTGGTTTCCTGCGCCATGTGTTAAAAAATTCTTTGAAGTGTTGCTAAAATAGCATTTTAGCTAGAAAGTTAAAAGCGCTTCTCAAATAATTATGAACAAGTTATTCAGATTGGGATGATCCACATTTAATGGAATCTCAATGATGCCAAAAACGTCTATATTTTGTCAAACAACTCTTCTATGACACACGAACCTTTTTTAAAAAATTTGACTTTTTAAGAAACGTTACGATCTTACTCTATTAAAATCGTACCATAGAAAAAACACAAAAGCCTGACCCTATTTCTCTAGAATTGTGTATTTTTGCGGCTCAATTTCAATTCAAATACATGTCATTATCTAGTTTAAATGCCATCTCTCCTATTGATGGAAGATACCGAGGAAAAGTTGCATCATTAGCTGCGTATTATTCAGAAGAGGCTTTGATCAAATACAGAGTCAAAGTAGAAATCGAATATTTCATTGCCCTGTGCGAAATTCCTTTGCCTCAGTTGGTAGATTTTGACAGTGCTTTATTTCCAGCGTTGCGCGCAATTTATGAGCAATTCTCTTCAGAAGATGCTTTGAAAATCAAAGAAATTGAAAGCGTTACCAACCACGATGTAAAAGCCGTGGAATATTTTATCAAAGAAGAATTTGACAAGCTGAACTTGGCTCCTTTCAAAGAATTCATTCACTTTGGACTGACTTCACAAGACATCAACAACACAGCCATACCCTTGTCTATCAAAGATTCTTTGGAAGAGGTATACTATCCTACTTTGGATGAACTAACTGCTAAATTGGCGGATCTCTCTGAAGAATGGGACGACATTCCAATGCTGGCGCGCACCCACGGACAACCCGCTTCTCCTTCTCGTTTGGGAAAAGAGTTGTTTGTATTTGTAGAACGTGTCAACCAACAAGTTTTGCAACTGCAACACACGCCTCATGCTGCGAAATTTGGGGGAGCTACTGGAAACTATAACGCACACAAGGTTGCTTATCCAACAATCGATTGGAAAGGTTTTGGGACCCATTTTGTAGAAAATATTTTGGGCTTGCACCATTCTTTCCCAACCACACAAATTGAACATTACGATCATATGGCAGGTGTTTTTGATGCATTGAAACGCATCAACAATATCATCATGGATCTTGATAGAGATATTTGGACTTATATCTCGAGTAATTATTTCAAACAAAAAATCAAAAAAGGAGAAGTGGGTTCTTCTGCAATGCCACACAAGGTAAATCCAATTGACTTCGAAAATTCAGAAGGAAACATTGGGATTGCCAACGCTCTGTTCGAGCACTTGGCTGCCAAATTACCTGTTTCTCGTTTGCAACGTGACTTGACAGACTCGACCGTTTTGAGAAACGTAGGGGTCCCATTTGGACATACGCTGATTGCCTTTGCTTCTACATTGAAAGGTCTGAACAAACTGTTGTTAAACAAAGAAGCGTTTGAAAACGATTTAGAAAACAACTGGGCTGTTGTCGCGGAAGCCATTCAAACGATTCTGCGAAGAGAAGCCTATCCAAACCCGTACGAAGCCCTGAAAGGACTGACAAGAACCAACGAGAAAATCAACCAAAATTCTATTGCCAATTTTATTGACACCCTCGACGTTTCCGATGCCATCAAAGCAGAATTGAAAGTAATTACACCCAGTAATTATACTGGAATTTGAAATAAAAAAAACAGAGAAAACAATTGCCCAACCTAACAAGCGCGTCTTGTTAGGTTTTTTTATTTTACATTTACAACATGATTCAAAAACTAGCGACAACTCTTCTTTTCTGTATCACCTTATTGTCTTGCGAAAACGACCCAAAATCTTTTTCATTCAAGCAAGGTAAATTCAAAACCTATTTGGAAAACAAAACAGACAGCTCTTTTATGAACAGAACTGAAAAATTTCAAATCGAAACCTACAAACAAAAAACAGATACTTTTCACATCACGTGGAAGAACAAATTTGAGTTTCACTTGAAAAAGAAGCACCCCAAAACAAAACTCGACAGCACCAAATTCATTGTAAAGATCACCAAAATTAAAAACAATTCTTATGAGTTTTTGGGCTACTATTTTGGAAGTAATTTCAAACAAAAAGGAAGCACATTCCGTCTGGAAGAAAAACAATAAAATAACAAACATGAAGCACTCCGACAAAAGGGAGTGCTATTGAATTTATGGAAATTTTTACACAATTGGACTCTTGGATCGCACTCCTGACTTTGACTTTTTTAGAAATTGTTTTGGGCATCGACAATATCATTTTCATCTCGATTACCACAGGAAAACTTCCCAAAGAACAGCAGAAAAAAGCGACCAATATTGGGTTGTTACTCGCCATGCTTTTTCGAATAATTTTATTGCTAGGCGTATCCTATTTGATTGCCATGAAACATGCTATTTTGAATGTAGAAAATTCTTGGATCACAACACATATTTCTGGTCAGAGTCTTATCTTATTTGCCGGTGGGCTATTTTTATTGTACAAAAGCACGCGAGAAATCCATCACAAGTTAGAAGGAACTGAAGAAAATGATCCCTCCTCGAAAAAAGCAACCACCACACTTCCCAAAGCCATTGTACAAATTGTTTTGATTGATCTTGTATTTTCTTTTGACTCTGTTTTAACAGCTGTTGGCATGACCAATGGAATCAATGGAGCACTGGCAATCATGATTACCGCTGTGGTCATATCGATACTGATCATGATGCTTTTTGCCAATCCTGTTGGGAAATTTGTAAACAAACATCCAACAATCCAAATGTTGGCCTTGTCATTTTTAATTTTAATAGGCTTTATGCTGATTACAGAAGGAGCCCATTTGGCACATACTAAAATTTTCAACCAAGAGATAGGAGCCATTCCGAAGGGATACTTGTACTTTGCCATTGCCTTTTCACTCGGTGTAGAAGCTTTGAATATGAAAATTCGAAAAAGATAATCCCATTTGTAAACATCTTTTGCAATAATTTCAAAACAGAAACAAGCTCCATTTCCTATTGTTGATACTACTTTGAAAATTTCTGTTTTTTGATATTTTAGTTTCGATAGAATTAAAACAATATTTTGTAAATTTGTGCTTTTCAAAATTTAAGCGAAAAGGCTTTTCATATGCAAAACTCCATGATTCTATTTTTTCAACGCAAGACCACTGTATTTGCAGTACAAACTCAAAAACTTTCTTCTGAAAACATTCAAAAATTAGTTTGGTTATTCGGAAACGCAACGCATGTCATTTCAGAGGATGTGAAAGGTTATTTTGTTGGACCTCGAAAAGAAATGATCACACCTTGGAGTACCAATGCTGTTGAAATCACTCAAAACATGAGTATTGAAGGCATTCTCAGAATCGAAGAATACACAAAAGTAGCATCCGAAGAAGTTCAAATTGATCCCATGTTGCAAGTGTTGTACACAGGATTGAACCAAGAGATATTTGAAATCCATACAGAACCTAAAGCGGTTTTAGAAATAGAAGACATCCAGGCTTTCAATGCAAAAGAAGGACTGTCCTTAAATGATGAAGAAGTTGCTTATCTCGAAGGTTTGGCTACGAAAATTGGAAGAAAACTAACCGATTCTGAAGTATTTGGATTTTCACAAATCAACTCAGAACACTGTCGTCACAAAATATTTAATGGAACATTTGTCATTGATGGAGAAGAAAAAGAAAGCTCTCTTTTCAAAATGATTCGCAAAACTTCGGAAACACATCCCAACGGAATCGTTTCCGCATACAAAGACAATGTTGCCTTTGTCAAAGGCCCAAAAGTGGCTCAATTTGCGCCAAAATCAGCGGACAAACCTGATTTTTACGAAACCAAGGATTTTGAATCTGTCATTTCACTAAAAGCAGAGACGCATAATTTTCCAACAACTGTGGAACCCTTCAACGGTGCAGCAACAGGATCCGGTGGCGAAATTCGGGACCGTTTGGCAGGAGGAAAAGGTTCTTTGCCATTGGCAGGAACTGCTGTTTACATGACCTCCTACTCGCGTTTGTCAAAAAACAGACCATGGGAAACTATGAACGAGCGTGATTGGCTGTATCAGACACCCATGGAGATCTTAATCAAAGCATCAAACGGAGCCTCCGATTTTGGAAACAAATTTGGACAACCGTTAATTTCAGGTTCGCTATTGACTTTTGAGGCAGAAGAAGCTTTTACAAGCCCTGACTCTTTGCGCAGCTTAGGCTTCGACAAAGTGATCATGCAAGCCGGAGGAATTGGATATGGCAAAAAAGAACAAGCCCTGAAAGACACTCCTCAAAAAGGAGATAAAATTGTGATTTTAGGTGGTGACAATTACCGAATTGGAATGGGAGGTGCTGCTGTTTCGTCTGCCGACACAGGTGGCATGGACAGCCAGTTGGAATTGAACGCCGTGCAGCGTTCCAACCCAGAAATGCAAAAACGTGCAGCCAATGCAGTGCGCGGAATGGTGGAAAGCGATGTCAATCCAATTGTTTCCATTCACGATCATGGGGCTGGTGGACACTTGAACTGCTTGTCGGAATTGGTAGAAGACACCGGAGGAAAAATTGACCTTGACAAATTGCCTGTAGGGGACCCGACACTATCTGCAAAGGAAATTATCGGAAACGAATCCCAAGAACGTATGGGACTCGTGATCAACGAAGAAAATGTGGCTTATTTGAAACGTGTCGCCGACAGAGAACGTTCTCCGATGTACTCCGTGGGTGATGTAACGAACGACGATCAATTTACATTTCAATCGGCTACGACAGGGGAAAAACCGATGGATTTGGCCATGAATGATATGTTTGGAAGTTCTCCAAAAACGATTCTCAATGACACAACAATTGAAAGAAATTACAATGCATTGCGTTACCAAGCAGAAAACATCCATGAATATTTAGAAAACGTCTTGCAATTGGAAGCCGTAGCTTGTAAAGACTGGCTGACCAACAAAGTGGACCGTTGTGTTGGCGGAAAAGTTGCCAAACAACAAACAGCCGGACCTTTGCAATTGCCTCTAAATGACGTGGCTGTGATGGCTCTAGACTACAATGGAAAAGAAGGGATTGCCACCAGTATTGGTCACGCTCCTGTAGCGAGTTTGATTGATGAAGTAGCAGGATCACGCAACGCCATTGCAGAATCTCTAACAAATTTGGTTTGGGCACCTTTGGAAGACGAATTGAAATCTGTTTCCCTATCCGCAAACTGGATGTGGCCTTGTAAAAATGAAGGGGAAGACACTCGCTTGTACAATGCTGTTGAAGCGGTTTCTAACTTCGCCATTGAATTGGGAATCAACATTCCAACAGGAAAAGATTCTTTGTCAATGAAACAAAAATATTCTGACAAGGAAGTCATTGCACCTGGAACGGTAATTATTTCGGCTGCAGGACATTGCAACGACATCAGCAAAGTGGTAGAGCCTGTATTCCAAAAAAATGCAGAAAATAAAATTTACCACATTGATTTTTCAAACGATGCATTCAAATTAGGAGGGTCTTCTTTTGCGCAAGCGATCGGTGGTATCGGAAATGAAAGTCCTACGATCCAAAGTTCTGAAAAATTCAAAACCGCCTTCAACACCCTTCAACAACTAATTAAAGAAGGACGTATATTGGCAGGACATGATATTTCTGCGGGAGGTATGATTACCACGCTTTTAGAAATGTGTTTTTCTCAGAACAACTTGGGTGCTAACATAGACATTTCCGCCCTAGGCGAAAAAGACAGTATCAAAGCATTGCTCTCAGAAAACAGTGGTGTCATCATCCAATCTTCGGATACAGAAATAGAATCTATTTTAAAGGAGCATGGTGTGAAATTTACTTGCATCGGAAATGCAGTAAAAAGCAACGAAGTTTGTATTACAAATCACGGAAGCACCGAAAAGTTCAACGTTGCCTATTTACGAGATATTTGGTTTGGCACGTCTTACTTGTTAGACGACAAGCAAACCGCCAACGGTTTGGCCACTGCGCGATTTAACAATTACAAAGAACAGCCTTTATCTTTTGAATTTCCTGCTGGTTTTAAAGGAAAACTTCCTGTCATTGACCACAACAAACCGAAACCAAAAGCAGCTATCATCCGTGAAAAAGGATCCAACTCCGAACGTGAAATGGCGAATGCCATGTACCTTGCTGGATTTGATGTAAAAGATGTGCACATGACAGATTTGATTTCTGGACGTGAAACGCTAGAGGACATTCAATTTATTGGAGCCGTTGGAGGGTTTTCCAATTCCGATGTCTTGGGTTCTGCCAAAGGTTGGGCAGGTGCATTTCTCTACAATGAGAAAGCAAAAACAGCCTTGGAAAACTTCTTCAAAAGAGAGGACACTTTGTCTATTGGAATTTGCAACGGTTGTCAATTGTTTGTAGAATTGGGATTGATCAATCCCGATCACAACGACAAACCAAAAATGTTGCACAACGAATCTCACAAACATGAGAGCGGTTTTACTTCTGTAAAAATTCAAAAAAACAATTCTGTGATGCTTCATTCGTTGGCCGGTAGCACCTTGGGAGTATGGATTTCTCATGGCGAAGGGAAGTTTTACTTGCCACAAGACGAGGCAAACTACAATATTGTCGGAAAATACGGTTATGAAGGATATCCCGCAAATCCAAATGGTTCCGACTACAATACAGCCATGATGACTTCAAACGACGGTCGTCATTTGGTGATGATGCCACATATTGAACGTTCTATTTTTCAATGGAACTGGGCTCACTATCCTGTCTCAAGAAAAGACGAAGTTTCTCCTTGGCTCGAGGCTTTTGTAAATGCTAAAAATTGGATTATTAAATAATATATTTACCCTAAACTATTACTGAAGTTTGAAACATTTTATAGTTTAGACTTCAATTAACATGCTAAAAATGGAAAAAAGGTTAACGCAAATTTTATCGGCTTTTATTGGAGTAATCTCCATCTCATCACTTTTGTTTTATTTCAATAAAACATGGTTTGAATTTCTCATTCAAGAAGACGGATTTCTTGAAAACTTAACTGCGGGTACACTCTTGTTGAGCTCTGTATTGCTTCTGATTCGTTTTGTAAATAATGGAAATAAAAAAAACAGCCTTTGGAAAGCTTTTAATCTCCTCATGATTATCGGTTTGTTTTTTGGATTTGGGGAAGAAATTTCATGGGGACAGCGAATTTTTGAAATAGAATCGAGTGAATTCTTTAGCCAAAACAACACGCAAAATGAAACCAATCTTCACAACTTAAAAATCAAGGACATCAAAATAAATCGAATCATTTCGGTTTCATTCTCAGTCATATTTGGCGTGTACTTCTTGTTTCTTTTGTTCTTGTACAAAAGAGTGACTTTGATAAAGACGCTTGTTGAAAAAATAGGAGTTCCAGTACCAACCTTACAACAATCCTTCTCTTTTCTGGGAGGAACCTTACTTATCTTGACACTCTCCCACTCTAAAAAATGGGAAATTTGGGAGTGTATTTTTGTCCTCTCATTTCTGTGGATTTTAATAGCTCCTTACAATACAGAGGAAAAGCTATTTGTTTCTAAAAAATAAGTTTTATCCACAACTGCTATTATACTTTCTTTCATAAAGCACCTTGTACCAAGTGTTATTTGAGGTGTAAAAAATAACTTAAATCCATACTTCCAAAAACCAAAGGTTTTGTCAAATGTATTACAGACTTGCATCTTGTCATGGCAGAAAATATTTGTTGTGTTAGATGAAAGCATTCCAAAACTTTAGAAGAAATTGTTCAATTATCGACGCACACTCATTGAGTCTTTTAAAACAAATTAATGAACTTTCCAACTTGGCTTGTGAATACAGATACCAATGTAAAACTTTGAAATTATATTAATTTCAGTAATCACAATTTCATTTTTATCATAAACTTTAGAATGATTCGACTAACTTCAAAATAAATTTTACGTTGAGGACAATTTTTCACACAGACTTTAAATGCAAATAAATAGAATAAAAAAAAGTATAAAAACTTTGGTTTTAAGTCCTCTCGATGACATTTTAAATTGCGGTTTAAGAGGTGTTTTTTTTACAAGCCGACTGAAATCCACAAGTATCTTTTACAGTACGATTTTTTATATCATTTCTAAACAATAAGAATATTTGCTTTTTTAAAAGCTTTGAATGACGTAAAAATAGTCAGCGGTCGCTGCAAAAACAAAGAGTCATTTATAGATGGCTTTCTATAATATCTCGATATTCTATACCAAACTGTATTTTACTATGATTGCCCCCATTTTTGTAAATCCTATAAAATTCACTATTTTGCAGGAACCTTTACCCATACTAAACTTAACCCATGAAAGACGTTTCTTTACTATTTGATTTTCCAAAACACCAATTGGAAAATTTCAAGCTCAAAAAAGCTTTTACGACCAAACAAAATGGCCAATGGACAAGTATTTCGACACAGGAATACATTGATCAATACAATCAATTGAGCCGAGGTCTCTTAAAATTGGGGATAGAAGCCAATGAAAAAATTGCGGTTATCTCCACAACAAATAGAACAGAATGGAACGTATTAGACATGGGAGTTCTGCAAATTGGCGCACAAAATGTTCCTATTTACCCGACTATTTCAAAAGAAGACTACGAATATATTTTGAATCATTCTGAGGCCAGCTATTGCTTTGTATCCGACAGTTCGATACTAGAAAAACTGAACAAAATAAAAGGAAACACACAACTAAAGGAAGTCTATACTTTTGATCAGATAGCTGGTGAAAAGAACTGGCAAGAAATCTTAGAACTGGGCGAAGACACTTCGTTTGATACAGAATTAGAGGCTCGAAAAAATACTGTACAGCCACATGATTTGGCTACAATTATTTACACCTCAGGAACTACAGGAAAACCCAAAGGTGTCATGCTTTCACACAACAACCTTGTGTCGAATGTGTTGGACAGTATTCCGAGAGTTCCCCTAGAACATGGCAATGCCAAAGCATTGAGTTTTTTGCCCGTATGCCATGTGTTTGAAAGAATCATTCTTTATCTCTACCAAGCATGTGGTATTGAAATTTATTTTGCTGAATCTCCAGAAACCATTAGTGACAACCTAAAAGAAATTAAACCCAACATCATGACTGCCGTACCACGCTTGTATGAAAAAGTCTATGATAAAATTGTAAGCAAAGGTGCTGAATTAACCGGTATCAAAAAGAAATTATTTTTCTGGGCCGTTGAATTGGGCCTTGAATTTGAACCGTACGGAGCCAACGGAGCCTGGTATGAATTCAAGTTGAAAATTGCTCGAAAATTGATTTTTAGCAAATGGAAAGAAGCCCTGGGAGGTAATATAGACACTTTGGTATCTGGTTCTGCTGCATTACAGCAGCGATTGACACGTATTTTCTCTGCGGCAGGAATGCCTATCTTAGAAGGTTACGGACTCACAGAAACCTCACCTGTAGTCTCTGTAAACTGTCCTTACAACAAAGGAATTCGGATTGGTACGGTTGGGAGAATTATTGACAATGTGGAAGTCAAAATTGCCGAGGATGGAGAGATTCTTGTCAAGGGCCCCAACGTCATGCTCGGTTATTACAAAGACCCAGAAAAAACAGCTTCTGTAATGACGGGAGATTACTTTCATACCGGAGATATTGGAGAGGTTTCAGAGGATCTATTTCTCAAGATTACAGATCGTAAAAAAGAAATGTTCAAAACCTCTGGCGGAAAATATGTGGCTCCTGCACTGCTAGAAAATGAACTCAAACAATCTCGATTCATTGAACAAATAATGGTCGTGGGTGAAGGTGAAAAAATGCCTGCAGCCTTGATTCAACTGAATTTTGAATTTGTACGAGAATGGGCACATCGCAAAAACATTGCTGTTGATCCTTCGAACGAATCTCTTGTCTCAAACGAGCATATCATTTCCAGAATACAACACGAAATCGATACTTGCAACGCCAATTTTGGGAAATGGGAACAAATCAAAAAATTCGAACTCACGCCAGACGAATGGAGTATTGATGGCGGACATTTGACACCTACTTTGAAAATGAAGCGCAAAGTAATCAAAGGTCTTTATCAAAGTTTGTATGAAAAAATTTATGCGAAAAAATAAAAGTAGCCTCGTTTTTTAAGAAACAGATCACAAACACTACCAAGCTATTGTTTTCGGTCTATAGCTTTGCAAAATAAAGAACCTCTTCCTTAAAAGAGGTTCTTTATTTTATTTTAACTTCGAAGACCTGGTTTCCATCTAACACTCCCTTGAGCACATCGTTCTCTTTTATTTTTCCGACTCCTGCTGGTGTTCCGGTAAACAGAATGTCTCCTTTTTTTAGGGTTAAAAATTGAGAGACATAAGCAATCAATGCATCAATTCCCCAAAGCATATGGCTGGTATTGCCCTCCTGCACGAGCTCGCTATTTTTGGACAGTGAAAATTTTATATCCTGTAGGTCTTCAAAATTCTGTTTGTCATAAAAATTACCAATAACGGCACTCCCATCAAAAGCTTTGGCCTGTTCCCAAGGGTGCCCTTTCTCCTTTGCCTTGGCTTGTATATCTCTCGCAGTAAAATCGATTCCCAAACCTATTTCGTCGTAGTATTTATGAGCAAACTTTTGACTGATGTGTTTTCCTACTTTGTTTATTTTTACCAAAACCTCCACTTCATAATGCACATCCTCTGAAAAAGAGGGTATGAAAAAAGGCATTTTCTTCGGTAAAATAGCAGAGTCTGGTTTCAAAAAAAACAATGGAAACGATGGCTTTTCATTACCCAACTCTGAAATATGTTCGGCATAATTTCTTCCAAAACAAATTATTTTCATGTGTCGATACGTTTAGAATTCCTAACTATTCTCCTGTCTCCGGAAAAACAATCGCTTTATTTCCGTCTACAATAATTTGATTGTTCAAATGAGAGTTGACCCCGCGTGCTAAGACCAATGTCTCAATATCTGCCCCTATCTTTTTCAAAGATGCGGGTGTGCTTTCATGTGTCACTCGTTCCACACCTTGCTCTATAATTGGTCCTTCGTCCAGATCTTCTGTAGCATAATGCGCAGTAGCTCCGATAATTTTTACACCCCTTTCGTAAGCACGTTGATACGGGTTTGCGCCTTGAAAGGCTGGCAAGAATGAATGATGAATATTGATGATTTTATTTTCGTAGTGGGCAATCAATTTTGCAGACAGCACCTGCATGTATCTGGCCATGACAATCAAATCAATTTTCGCCATATCGAACAATTCTATCAATGCGTTTTCTTGCTGTTCTTTCGTGTCTTTGGTGACCGGAATGTGATGAAATGGAATGCCAAACATATCGGCAATGGGTTTTAATTTTTCATGATTGCTCACCACCATAGAAATGTCACAATTCAATTTGCCTTCTTTATGTCGGTGCAACAAATCGTACAGATTATGACTCGTATGAGAGACCATAATGGCGACTTTTTGTTTTCTCCTTCCATAATCTACACTCCAAGAGATCTGATACTCTTCTGCCAATTGAGAAAACCGTTCTTCGAGTTCATCTTTACTCAACAAAACAGCTTTGTCAACTGCCAAACGAATTCTCATAAAAAACTTTGCGGAAGTAGCGTTGGTATATTGCTGAGAACTTATAATATTAAAGCCCTCTAGATAAAAGAAATGCGTGAGTTTGGCAATAATTCCTTTTTGATCAGGACATTTTATTAAAAAAGTAACAATTTGTGGTTTCATAAATCTGTATTAATATTAAAAAAGCGAAAACCACAACGACTCACACTTTCTATAAATGTATGTATTCTATTCTTCCTATTATGAACCAAGGCTGATCGCTCAGTACAGGTTCAACTCACTTATCAAACGATGTATTTTTTATCAAAATTTGGTTTTCTTTTTTCCAAAAAAGCATTCCTCCCCTCCTTTGCTTCTTCTGTCATGTAGGCCAGTCGTGTTGCTTCTCCTGCAAACACTTGTTGTCCTACCATGCCATCATCTGTGAGATTCATTGCAAACTTCAACATTTTTATAGAGGTTGGTGACTTCTCTAATATTTCTTGTGCCCATTGATACGCTGTATCTTCCAATTCCTCGTGCGGAATTACAGCATTGACCATTCCCATCTCAAAAGCTTCTTGAGCAGAATAATTTCTCCCGAGAAAAAAGATTTCACGCGCCTTTTTTTGTCCAACCATTTTGGCCAGATAGGCAGAGCCATATCCTCCGTCAAAACTTGTTACATCTGCATCAGTTTGCTTAAAAATTGCATGTTCTTTACTCGCCAAAGTCAAATCGCAAACGACATGCAAACTATGTCCTCCTCCAACAGCCCAACCTGGAACAACAGCAATGACAACTTTCGGCATGAAACGAATCAAACGTTGTACTTCTAAAATATTCAGACGATGACTGCCATCGTCGCCAACATACCCTTGATGTCCTCTCGCTTTTTGATCTCCTCCTGAACAAAAGGAATAAACACCGTCTTTGGTAGAGGGACCCTCTGCGGATAATAATACAACTCCTATTTCGTTATCTTCTTGTGCATTGTAAAAAGCATCGTAAAGTTCTGAAGTGGTACGAGGTCGAAAAGCATTGCGTACATTGGGTCGGTTGAACGCAATTCTTGCAACATTTCCGGATTTTTGAAATGTAATATCTGTGAAGTTTTCTCCGAGATGACTGGAAGGTTTTACGGCTACCCAATTGGCTTGACTCATATGATTTTATTTGATTGTACACGTTTGTTGTGTGTAAAGATATGACTATTGAAAAAACTAAAAAAATTAGTACATTCGAATAATTTTACAAACCCTTTTTTATTCATGAAAAAACTGTGTGTCTTCTTTTTTTCTCTTCTTTTTAGTGGCTCTTTTTATGCCCAAAGAATTGTCGAAGAAGATTTTTATTCGGTTTCCCTCAATGAAATAAAAGTACTTCAAATTTTCATACCAGAGGGATATGATCTTTCTCAAAACGAGTACCCTTTGGCCGTTGTATTGGATGCAGACGATTTGTTTGAAACCTATGTAAGTATCTCCAAATTATTTGCTAAAAATGACAAAGCCCCCAATCAAATTATTGTCGGCATATCACAATACATCGCTCCTTTTAGAGCACGCGACTATGGACATGATATCATAAACAGCTACCCGACTCAAGAAAGTATGCGGGTATTTGAATACATCTCGAAAGAGTTGGTCCCTCATTTGAAAGACAACTATCGAATTGCTGATTTTAAAACCATCATTGGTCAAGAAATCACAGCCAACTTCGCAAACTATTTTTTACTAGACAAAGAACCTGTATTCAATGCGTACATCAATTTGCACCCCGAACTTGCGGTGGATATGCCTGTGTACTTGAAAACCGCCATCGAAAATTTAAAAGGAAAAGATTATTTTTATTACACTTCTTGTGCAGAAAACACTTCCTTAAACACCAAGAAAGAAATGGCAAAGGCGGATGCCAGCCTCGCTCAAATAGAAAATGACTATTTCTATTACAAGTTTGAAAATTTTGAGCACTCCTCAGAACTTGTCAGCATTCCACAAGGTATCGCAAGTGCATTGGAACATGTTTTTACAAAATACGCCAGCATTACAAACAAGGAATTCAATCATGAAATTGTCTATCTGTCCCCTTTGGCTGCGATAGAATATTTGCAATTCAGATACGAAAATATTGCGTATTTGTTTGGAGAGTACAAAGATATTCGACTGGAAGATTTCATAGCCATCGAACCCGTTATTATTGACAAGGAAGGAGGTCTTTTATTGCACAAATTTGGCGAAATGGCCTTGGAGAAGTTTCCTAGCAACCCTTTGGGAAACTATTATCTCGGATTGTACTACGAAAAAAAAATGGACTACAGAGCAGCTCTTATTTCCTACAAGAAAGGGTACCCTAAAATTCCTGAAAACTCACCTCGTTCCAAACATTTTTTTGAAAACATAATCCGTGTTTCCAAGGCAATGAAAAATGCAAATCAATATTGAATTGTGCATTGTACACGCTAGCGCTTTATTTCTTTCTTCCTGCTTCGGTAACGTAAATACCGTCACTCGCAATTACCAATAATTTTGATTTGTAAAGACTCCCAATAGCACTCTTGAATGATTTTTTACTCATTTTTAAATGGTATTTGATATCCTCTGGGTCGCTTTTGTCATACAATGGTAAAAATCCTTTTTCACTTTGTTTTAATTTTTCCAAGACAGCGGCTTCATTTTCTCCGATTTTATTGACAAAACCAATGGGCTGTAAAGAGATGTCTAACTTCCCGTCTTCACGGATAAATTTTACGTATCCCGATAATTTTTGGCCTTCTCTAACTCTCTGAAAAACCTCATTTTTGTAAAGCATTCCTTCGTATTCTCCGTCTACCAAAACACTAATTCCCATATTGGTGAAACGACCAATAACCAAATCTACTTTTGTTCCTACTTCGAGTTCCATTTATTTTATATGTTTTAGATAATCTTTCAATACAAGATCATTGATTTCACTAGGTGTTTTGATTTCTAACAATTTCGGCACAGCGGAATCGTTGTAAAAATTCTGCAATGCATCTACCAACTCCTCTTCTGTTGTGGCGCAGTCGTACTCCAAACCGTGCATGGCACAAAGGTAACTCGCTTCAAGTCCATGAGGGGTCTCAAAATAGGAAAGCGCATCGCTCTTTTTAGGGCCGGGAATGATTTTAAATATGCCTCCTCCATCATTATTTATCAAAATAATTCTAAAATTAGCAGGAATGTATTCATTCCACAAGGCATTGCTGTCGTAAAAAAAACTAACATCGCCTGTGATAAAAAACGTAGGTTCCTTTTTGGTCATTGCAGCCCCTACTGCTGTAGAAGTACTTCCATCAATGCCACTCGTTCCTCGATTGCAAAAAACTTTTACATCCGGATTTATTTCAAAAAATTGTGAGTAACGAACAATCGAACTATTACTCAGTTGCAAATTACAGTCTCTAGGCAACGATTTTAAGACCATGTCAAAAACCTTCAAATCCGAAAAAGCGACTGTTTTTAAAAACTGCGTATGTAATTGATGTCTTGTTTCTTTCAACTGGACGCCTAACTCTTGGTAGTTTGAATTCCTGTTTTTTGTCAAAAAGAAAAACTGACTAAAAAACAATTGTGGGCTCATCTTAAAATGTTTTGTCAAACAATGATAGGAGTCCCAAGCTTTTTTTGAATCTACATGCCAATGCTCTTTGGGCTGGTATTTTCGTAAAAATTGTTTGATTTTTTTAGAGACAACCATCCCTCCAATCGTCAATAAAATTTCGGGTTGAAAGGCTTTCATACTTTCTTCTTCCAAAGGTATGATCAATTGATCAATTTGATTGATGAACTTCGCGTGTCTGACATTGGAGATTGTTTCTGTAAACACAAGCACGGAAGGGTCTTTTAAGAAATGTTCCAATTGAGTTTGCAACAAATCTTCTGGATCATTTGCACCCACTAAAACTATTTTTTTTTTGGCTTCGTTCCATTGATCAGCGTACCCTTGCAGAAAATCAACATTCAGGGGAGTTTCGTCTCCAAAAGGAACAGCGGTATTTTTTCTTATTTTCGGCAATTCTAATAGATCAGGAACCGTTTCATAGAGAGGTTCGTCAAAAGGAACATTGACATGCACCGGACCTTTTTGAGCCATAGCTGTTTGTATCGCCGTTTCTAGAAATTCTTTATTTTCATGCCATTTGTCGTTTTCTAAATTTGCATTGTACAAAGCATGTGCCTCAAAAACATTTTTTTGCCGAATGGTTTGTCCATCTCCAATATCAATCAAATGGGCAGGTCGATCAGCAGAAAGGATCACCAACGGAATGTCACTGTAATAAGCCTCTGCTACCGCAGGGTAATAATTCAACAGAGCAGAACCTGATGTACAAATTACCACTACTGGCTTTTTCGTTTGCTGCGCCATTCCTAGCGCCACAAATGCCGCACAACGCTCGTCCACAATGCTATAAGTTTGCACAGATGGATGATGTGTAAAACCAATCGTTAGAGGAGCATTTCTAGATCCAGGTGAAATAACAACTTGTTCAACCCCATTGGCAACGCAAGAAGCAATGACCAATTGGGCCAACTCATTTTTGGGATATTTCATACGGGTAAATCGTCAAAATTCGAAGTTGTAAAATTACAAATAAATCGGTTATTAGAATCTATTTTGAATTGAAATTATCTGGGTATTTGTAGGGACAAAGGAATGTGTTTTTCGAGCTCTTTCACTTCTTTCAAAGAAAGAAAATGAAATGACGACACAACATTTAAGAACCAAATATTAAAGGCAACGTTCTATGGTTTTTGTTTTTGAAACAGTTTCCTCCCACTCGTTTTTTGGGGAACTCTTTGCGGTAATTCCGCCGCCGACGTACACATTTAATTGTTGGTTCTCCTTTATTTCAAGACAACGAAGATTGACGTACAAATTAGAAGTTTCTGAAAGGTGCATCTCCCCTAAAAATCCAGTATAAAATCTGCGGTCAAAGTTTTCATTTTGAACAATGAACTCAAAGGCTTTTTCTGTTGGAAATCCACACACTGCCGGAGTTGGATGCAGGATACTTACTATTTCTTTCAAACCTGTGTTCTGATTGAAACGCCCCGTAATGGTTGTTTTTAAATGCAACAAACCTCCTGCCCTCACTGTTTCTAAATCAGAGAAATTTAAGGTCTCACAAACCGGATTTAGTTTGGACAACATATAATCTGTCACCATTTGTTGTTCTTCTTTTTCTTTTGTTCCCCAGTGCACAACTTCATCTTTGACAAAACGTTGCGTCCCTGCCAAAGACATGGTTTGGAATGTTTTGTCGGTGCAAGAAACTAAAGTTTCAGGAGTTGCCCCCAACCACATACCTACCTTTGGGTGATACCAGACATAGACAAAAGCCGTATCGTAAAAGGCCAATAAATTTTCGAAAACTTTTTCAAATGCCACTTTCTTTTCGATACGCTTCATTCGCGCCATTACAATTTTCGAAGCTGCTTGTTCTTTTAGGTAGGAAATTGTTTTTGACACCAACTCGATGTGCTGCTTTTTAGATTCTGAATTCTCCTGAAAAAAAGTTGGCTCTTCTTGCGTTATAGGTGCATTGAAAACAGATTGCACAAATTCGTCTGGAAGTGTCAAATAGGTGTCTCCTTTCTGAAAAGGCGCAAAAACGAATCCTTTTTCCGTATAATTTTTGGTCCGATGAAGCAAGGAATTCTTTTGAAAAAGAGCAGTGACTAATTTTTCATGCGGTTTTCTATAAGCTACAAAAGGTTGTTTTGAATGAAACGCTTTTACAAGGCGTTCTAAAAAAAATTGTGTTGCAATCAATCGGTCACTATTTGGTCTTTGGCAATACAATATTTGTCAATTTGCAAAAAGAAATCAACTGACCCTTTTCGTCTTTGATTTCAATTTTCCAAAGATGCGTTGTTTTTCCTTTGTGTAAAATGGTGGCAACAGCCGTCACTTCTCCCTCTTTTTTACTCTTCAAATGATTGGCCGTAATTTCTATTCCCTTGACAATGAAATTTTCATTGTCCACAAACATGTGAGAGGCAGCGCTTCCTACGCTTTCTGCCAAAGCAACAGACGCACCTCCATGCAACAGTCCCATAGGCTGATGTACTTGAGGAACTACTTTCATTTTTGCTTCTAAAAAATCGGGACCGATGTCTGTATAAACAATTCCAAGCGTTTCCATAAGCGTATTTTTCACAACGCCATTTACCGTCTTTAGTTTCTCTTCTTTTGTCATTTTTTTTGTTTCGAGTATAAAAATACATATTAATTGGATACTAAAGTTTATTTTTGCGACGAATAATTTACACGAAATCATGATTTTTAAAATTAGAGTCGTTTTAGACATAAAAGAAGATGTTATCCGAACAATTGCTATTGAAGGACAGAAAACACTGGAAGAATTGCACAAAACAATTTCCGCTGTTTTCGGTTTCAACGGACAACAAATGGCTTCGTTTTACAGAGCCGATGATGACTGGAACCAAGGAGAAGAAATTCCTTTGATTTCAATGGATGACGGTCCCAACGCACTTTCCATGTCTACAACGACAATTGCACAAAATATTGAAGAGAGGAATGAAAAATTAATTTACGTTTACGATTTCCTAGAAATGTGGACCTTCTTTGTAGAATTGATTGAGCTTTCTGAAGAACAGGTAGATGCACTTCCCAAACTAGTACTCTCCATCGGAGAGGTCCCTGAAACGGCTCCAGAAAAGGAATTCAAAGCGGAATCTGCGAAAAACGACCCTTATGGTTTGGACGAATTTGGAGATGCGGATGGTTTTGGTGAATTTGAAAACTTGGACGACTTAGATTTCGATACTTATTAATGTACCACATAATGATTGACGTTTTCATAATTCCGAACAACAAAATCAAAACCGACTCTTAAAATACTGCCCATGCAGTCACATTTTTTAAATTTCACATCTTTGGTGTATTCATAGAGTTGCCTTTTTAACATGGCTACCTTTTCTTTGGAAGAAATTTGATCCTGAGACATGCAATCGAGTAAATATTGTATTCGATCGTAAATACGAATGATTCTTTTGGAAATGGCTGAACGTTCCTCTATCTTATATTGCTCGATCGATTCTTCTCTTAAATTGGCATGTACCATATCGACAAACTTGTTGTTTTCCAACAAAAACTGAGGCATGTATACTTTCAACCTTCCCTCATAGGATTGTTGGTCAAAATCAATAGCACGAATACGATACTGTACTTGGTCAAAATCATGTGTAGGTACAATGACATAATTGTAAGATCTCATATCACCTAACAAACGAATGATACTCCGTTCGTTGAATTTTACAAATTCTTTTGAAAGTTGCTTTTGGTCTTTTGAAGAGAAATGTTCGTATCCATCTTTGATAAATACATCTCCTGGAATTCCTTGAATATGGCTTTCTACCAAGGTATTTTCGTGTACCAAAAAGTTGATCCGATCCGGGGAAAGCAAATGCTCTAATTCCAAGCCGTAAACTCGGGACGCGTCAGCCACTTTGATATACATATACATGTAATTGTCGTTCAATACATTGCGAACTTTCACTCGAAAGGGTTTTGAATTTCCAAACGTACAGTAATCAATTTCATCAATATTCAAATACGGCAAGGAATTGTCACTTCCATCGGCATGCAAAATTGTGTAAATTTTCTTCAAGCTCCTATCAATCTCAGTGCGCTCATGATCTGGATAGTACACGCGCAACCAAAGTGTATCCTTCCCATATTTATCACATACCTCAACGGCTCCTGAATACCGCAGTAAATCCTCATAGAAAATGGGCATTTTTACATTCCTGCTGTATTTGGTCAAATACTTACTGAATTTTGCACTGATAGGATAACTCGGCTTTTTTTTTGAAATCAATTTGTCTCCCATAAATAAGATCAATTTTGACATTTTACATTCAAATTTACTACAAAAATACCAGTTGGCTTTCCTTTTTAGAGACAAATGCCATGCAAAAAAAAGCAGTCCTCATTTATAGCTTTCTTTTAGAAAAAACACTTACGTCGTAATAATGAATAGACATATCATATGTCCGTCTTTTATTTTACTCAATCAGGAATCGAAGAGACAACTCTTGATTTGTTTGTGCAATGGTACACGTCGCACTATTTCATATTTGCGGCTGTTTTAATTGAGAATAAACAAAATACCTCTCATCTTTTTACTTCTTTTGTCAGTGGTAAAGAATAGAAACACAGCGGATAAAAAAAAGCAAAGATTTAAAATCTGCCCTTATAGATTCAGGTCTAACTCCCTCTTCACTCAACGATAAAAATTATCATGTCAGACAAAGCGTTTTAGAAAATGTGATAATGGGCAAGTTCGATCTAAACGTTGCTTCCGTTCAACAAGGTTTTCGAACTTATGTTCTATCGACTGGAAGAAAAAATGCAATTCACGAAAGTTTGGACTTTGTCGTCTATTCAAACCCATTCACTGCGCACTTAAAAATAGATTTTCCCAAAAAAAACATCATGAAATATATACAAAAGTATATGCCGTTCTCGGTAAAACTTACAGCTTGAAAAAACACCTCCCTGCAAATGAAATTAAAATTCCTTTGAAAAATATGAGTAGTGGGAATTACTTGACAGAGGTGAGAACTGGTAAAGATATCCTAAACAAAATCCTATTTAAAATCCAAGAAGAGTTGAGTGAAACAACAATGAGGTTCCTACACAAGCCATTCAATTTTTATGCTTCAGCACCATCGTATTCGGTCAAACTGCTGGTTTTAATTCCCAAGAATTACTTCTAAACAGGACGGATATTGACATACATATTACCTCACAAAGCACGTCAAATTTCACAGTGGCCATACACGAAGGAGATAATAGCGCAACAGCGGGAACATATAGAAATCGTATTTGGTGTTTCTTAGTTTTCGTCTTTTAGAAAATAAAATGTCCCGGACGGCAATAACAAGATTCAGAACCAAAATCATTCGTCTATCAAATTTTCATACTTTGAATAGTATCCAAAATTCGAAATTGATAAAAAAAGAAAGTCCACTTAATACCAACGCTTCTTTTTTTTCTTCGAAGCTTCTGATTTTCGTCCTTTTTTATATTTGCTGCCTTTCTTCTTATGTACTTGTGGTTTTGCTTTCGGATCCAAAGGATAAGGATGTTCGTCTTCCACTGTAATTTGTGTATGGATCAATCTTTGAATGGCCAACACATAACTTTTTTCATCCGCTGAGCAAAAAGAATAAGAAGTTCCTATCTCTCCAGCCCGTCCTGTTCTTCCAATCCGATGCACATAAGTTTCTGGAACATTTGGCAAATCGAAATTCACCACAGCATCTAGGTGCTTGATATCAATCCCACGAGCGGCGACATCTGTCGCAATCAAAATATTGACTTCCTTTTTCTTAAAACGATCTAAAGCCAATTGGCGATCTCCTTGCGTTTTGTCTCCATGAATACTTTCTGCGAGATAGCCGTTTTTTAGCAAGGTTTTCTCCAATTTGTCAACCCCAAATTTTGTTCTTCTGAAAATAAGAATGTTCCCTTTGATGGTGTTTCTCAATAGATGCAAACACAATTCTATTTTTTTGGGTTTGGGCACATAGAAAAGCACTTGGCCTACATTTTTTGCTACGGAGGATGTTGGGGAAACCTCTACCAAAGCTGGATCATTTAAAATAGAAGACGCCAAATCTTTTACCTTGTGCGGCAAAGTGGCAGAGAATAATAGATTTTGTTTGTTCGGTGGACAAAGACGTTCCATCTTTCTTACATCATCAATAAAGCCCATATCTAACATGAGGTCTGCTTCGTCCAAAACAAAGATTTCAATAAAATCCAAATTCACCTCATCTTGCTTGTGCAAATCCAACAACCGACCTGGTGTTGCGATCAAAATATCTACACCTTTTCGCAAGACGTCTTTTTGCGGCTCAATGGAAGTCCCTCCAAAAACGACCGTTGTTCTCAGGTTTGAGTACTTTGAATAACTTTGAAAGTTTTGTTCTATTTGAAGTGCCAATTCGCGTGTCGGACTTACAATCAAAGCTCTTATTTTTTTCCCTCTCTTGGAGGCGTCTTGTTTGTCAAAGAGCAACTGTAAAATTGGCAAAGCAAAAGCCGCGGTCTTTCCTGTTCCTGTTTGTGCAGAAACCATGACGTCCTCTTTGTCTAAAATTCGAGGAATCGTCTTTTCCTGCACCAATGTAGGCATGTCGTATCCCTGCTCTGCAATAGCTCTTAAAAGAGGTCTGTTTAGTTTTAATTCTTTGAAATTCATGCTTCTCCGTAGGCTTTCATTTCTGCGTCGTAAAAGGCGGAAGCTTCTTCAATATATTGCGCCACAAGCAAAGACAATTCTTCTTCGTCACTCCCTATCAAATCGTCCCAGAGTTCCATTTCATCGTCCTTTAAATTAATAACAAACCTTGGGAACTCTGTGTGAATCACAAAAATATCTTCTTGATCCGCGTTTGTATTATCTCCTAATAAAAATTTAGGTAATTCCATTTTTCCTGTTTTTAAATGCCCCGTAATTGGACTATTTCTGGTTTTTTTCAATCAAATTATTGGATAGTTTTTCAAAGCGAAGATACAACATAATTGCCGATACGGTAAGTCCCACCAAAAGACCTATCCATATTCCTAAAGCACCCAAATCCGTTTTAAGACCCAGGTAGTAGCAAACAGGAAAACCGACAAGCCAATAGGCCACAAATGTAATTCCCATTGGTCTTTTTACATCTTGCATCCCTCTCAAAGCGCCAATCAAGACCACTTGAGCTCCATCCGAAATCTGAAACAACCCACCAACAACCAACAAGGAAGCTGCCATCCGAATAACTTCCAAGTCATCAATGTACGCGTAAGGAAGAATGTCTTTGAACAAAATAAATCCAGCTGCAAAGAAAATATCGATAAGTGTCATCAAAAGAAATACTGAAAAACCGATTCGCTTTAATTCTTTGTAGTTTCTCAAACCTTTTTGATTGCCTACGCGAATGGTTGCAGTTACACCAAGACCTACTGCAATCATGAACGTCATGGTTGCCAAATTCAAAGCGATTTGATTGGCAGCTTGCGCCAAGGTTCCCAGAGCACCACTCAACAAAATAGCCGTTCCAAAAATCCCTATTTCGAAAAAAAGTTGCATCGCACTTGGGTAGCCTAAAAAATATACTTTTTTAACAATTTCTTTTTTGATATTTGAAGCCCGAATTCTTGATACAAAGGGTGCAAATACTGCTTTATTATGGACCGTATATATTATAAAAACAAGCATTGCCACTCTAGAGATGAAGGTTCCTATACCTGCCCCCACCAATTCCAATCTCGGAAAACCAAACTTCCCATAAATCAAAACATAATTCAAAGCAACATTGATCAAATTTGCAATGATAGCAGCTCGCATGGCATACTTTGTCTGTGACATTCCGTCGGCAAATTGCTTGTAAGCTTGAAATACCAACAAGGGCACCATGGAGAAAGCAATGATATCAAAATAAGGCAATGCATACACCAATACGTCGGTGGGCTGATGCAAATGCGACATCAACGGTTTTAACAAAAACAAAACGAGGCAGAGTAACAAACCCAGTACCAAAGACATCCAAATTCCATGTTGAAAATAGGCCTTCCCCTTTTTTGTGTTTTTCTCACCGTCGGCTTCTGCGACCAAAGGGGTAATGGCCAAGGTAAACCCAATTCCAATACTAAAAGCAATAAAAGCAACACTGTTCGCCAAAGAAACGGCTGCTAGAGGAGCTGCGCCCAATTCTCCTACCATAATGTTATCTGCAAAACCCACCAATACATGGCCCAACTGACCAAGCATTACTGGATACGCCAACTGCATGTTTTTTTTAAATTCGGATGTGTATTGTTCGAAATTCAAAGGAGGTTTTCTTTTCTAAAATGCGCTGCAAAGTTAGGCTATTTCTAACCGATAGAAGCATTTTGCGATGAACAAGTGCGGATCTATTCTTCCGGTACACAAACTGTAAAGTTAGGTTCCAGAGGTACTAAAATTTTGAAAAGTAACGGAACCAGTTCTTCTCCGTAAGACAGGTACAGTTCAGAAAAATTGACATTTCGCTCTTGCAAACCCTTTCGCGGAAACAGACTCTCTTTTAACAATTTTATTCTATGCACTTGTTCTTGGTGCTTTTTCTTCTCGGCTCGGAGCAACTTTTTCTCAAGATTTTCAAGGCCTTTCCATTGTTTTTTTTCTTGTGCGTTTACTGCACCTTCGAAAGACTTATCTGTTTGAACAGCAACCTTTCTCAATTCTGAAAACTGTACTGCTAAATTCTCTTTTTGAATTGAAAAGTCGAAAGAAATTGCCGAGAGTTCTTTTATTTTTTTTGCAACCAGATTTTCTTTTTCTAAAAATAAATCTGTTTTTGAAATGTTCAACCTTTCTCGTTTTTGCTCCTGCTTTTTAGAAATCAACAGCGCAGAGTTGCGGAGCAATAAAATTGGAAATGGGATTTCGAATTTTTGAAACATCTTTTTGAGCTGCATCCAATAAGCCAACTCACCTCCCCCTCCTACATAACAAAGATTTGGCAAGACCAACTCTTGATACAAAGGACGCATAACGACATTGGGACTGAAATTTTCCGGATACTTTTCCAATTCTTCTAGAATCTCGATTTCCGTGAATTGTTTTTCCGTATTCAAAACACGGTAAATTCCATCCTCTAAAACAATCCGCTCTCGAAGCGCATCCTGCATATAAAACAAATTGATTTCACGAGGGTTGACCTGTAAGTGATAGTTTTTTCGCAAAAACTGGTTGGTTTGTTCCATGCTTTTCTTTGCATATCGTGCAATCAGTTCTTTTGAAACGAATGGCGCAAATTGTTGTTTCAACATTTTATCATCCCCGTCGACAATGAGCAAACCGTAAGAACCAAACAGTTCATTTACAAGATAACGGGTAGCGTCTGCCAATGTTGGTTGTTCCAGGTAAGATTTATAAAACAGATTTCTTAGATACATGGCTTCTTTACTGTTTCCTATTTCTTTTGAGAAAACCGCCCATACTTCGTCTAATTTTTCCGTAGAATTTCTACCAACAGGACCTTTGCTATTTGCTTCCCAGCAGATTTTTTTATTGTGCACAAAAAAGTGATTGATCTCCTCAAAATCGTGGTCTTCTGTCGCCATCCAATAAATTGGCACAAAATTGTGCTCAGGAAATGTTTTTTTAAGTTCCTTGGCCAAATTGAGGGTGCTGACAATTTTGTATAAAAAATACAAAGGACCCGTCATGATATTGAGCTGATGTCCCGTGGTGATTGTAAAGGTATTTTTTTCTGAAATTTGTGCCGTATTTTTTGCGGTTTCTTCAGAAACAACAAAGCCTTCGTACTGGGTACTCACAACATTTTGCAGGATTTTTCTCGAACTATTTGAAAAACAATTTTCCTTCAGCTTTATTTGCTTTTGGAAACCTTCAGTATCAGGAAAATTTTCATAAAGTCCTTCAATTGCAGTGTTTTTTTTGAGATAATCTGCTATCAAACTTGTAAAAAATCCGGTTTCGGAAAAAGGGATTTGTTCTGTGTGCATGTACGCTATTTTCTTCAGTATCAAGAATGTTCTTAAGAAATCAACATTCAGAATGCTAAAATACTTCATTTTGTTGAGTTGACAGCATTTCTCATTCGGATGTGTATTTAATTTTATGTTAAAGTAAATTAGGACCCTTTTTTTGGAATTCTTTTCAGAGTATCTTTGTCAAACAAAATGTACCCATGAAAAAAATACTTTTTTTACTTGTTTTGACAATATTGACAGCCTGTAGCTCAAGCATGAAAGATCATGTTGTGTTAAAAGGCAGTCTTCAAAACACAAGTTCCAACACAATCACTGTACAAAATAGAGATTACAAAAAAGAAATCAAAATAAACGAAGACGGTAGCTTTCAAGATACTCTACAGCTTGTTGTAAATGCGGAAAATTACCTTCAACATTTTTTTACTCTTACAACTGAAAACACAAGAATGTTTGTCTATCTAAAAAACGGATACGAACTAAACATTGACATCGACGAAAGCCAGGATGAGAAAAATCCAAAAATCGAAGGAAAAGGAGCTGAAAATTCAAATTATATTTTAGATCGAATTCAGCGCTCCAAAATGCTAGAATCTATCGAACCCCTTTTTCGTTCAGAAAAAGAAATTTTTGTTGCAAAAGTGAAAGAAATTAAAGACGTTTTTGATGCCCTCATATACCAGTACAAAGGTATTGATCCCTTTCTTCAAAAAGGAGAATTGCAAAGCAACAAGGAATTGTACGATGGTTTGATGCTGGCCTATGAGCAACAAAATCGCATTGCAGTCCACACCGAAAAAGGTGCGCCCTCTCCTTCTTTTATCAATTACAAAAATTACAAAGGAGGGACAACCTCTTTGGAGGATTTAAAAGGAAAATATGTGTACATCGATGTATGGGCAACCTGGTGTGGTCCGTGCCGTCAACAAATCCCCTTTTTAAAAGAAGTGGAAGAAAAATACCATGGAAAAAATATTGAATTTGTAAGTATTTCAACGGACAGCCCTGCGCAAATCGAGACTTGGAAAAAAATGATTGCAGAAAAAAACATGGGAGGCATTCAATTGTTTGCTGGAAAAGATCAAAGTTTCACAAACGCTTATGAAATTTCAGGAATTCCACGTTTTATACTAATAGACCCCGATGGAAACATTGTCGATGCCAATGCACCGAGACCTTCTGACCAAGGGCTGATCGCCTTATTGAACACCTTGGAATTGTGAATCCCAAATCGGCAAGAGCACGGAAGGCTTCTATTTGAAAAAGTAATTTTAAAGAATTATTCGAATTTCAAAGAAGTAGCTGGGCTTATTTTGGTAACAATGATGGAAGGAATCAACAACATAAACAGGCAAAGGAACAAGGTTCCTAGATTCAAGAGCGCCACATGACTGATGCTTATTGAAACAGGAGCCTGAGACACATAATACGTTTCAGGATCCAAAGGAATCATTCCAAAATAAGATTGCAAAGCTAAAAGTGTGAGCCCCACCAAATTCCCCCAAAACAAACCGCGAAGAATCAAGTAAGAGGCATTGTATAAAAATACTTTTCGCACACTCCAGTTGGTCGCTCCCAAAGCTTTCAACAGGCCAATGCTTTGTGTTCTCTCCAAGACGAGCACCAGCAGTGCAGTGATCATGTTGATCCCCGCAACTAAAATCATGATACCGATGATCACATACATGTTGGTATCAAACAAATGCAACCATTCAAATATAGCCGGATAATTTTCCACAATCGTATGACTGTCCAAAGTTGGAGGAATTGAATGATAAATGGCGGCTCCTTTGGATTCCAATTCCTCAAAATCATCCAACAAAATTTCAAAACCTCCCACCTGGCTCTCTTGCCATTTGTTCAGTTTTTGAATTTGACGAATGTCTCCTATGAAGAAGCTTTTGTCAAATTCTTGAAAGCCTGAATTGTAAACACCGACTACTTTAAAAACTCGCCTGTTTGGCAATGCAAGCTGATTCTCTCTTAAAAAGTAAGTGTCAAACGTGTCGTTTAAAACCAACCCCAATCGGTCCGAAACTGTTTTCGACAGCAAAACCTCATTGGAGCGCTGCCCTGAAAAATCAGGAGGTCTTCCTGCTACAAGATACGGAACGAAATTTGTCCAATCGTAGGTTTGCCCTACGCCTTTCAAAACTACGCCTTCAAAATCTTTTTCTGTTCGAATTACACCTGCTTTGGTCGCAAAAACTTGAACCGATTTTACGCCTGGTACAGCGTTGAAGTCGGGATAAAAATCTTGGTATTTGGAAATAGGCTTTTGGGTAGCCTCCGAAAAATTATTGTCGTAGTTGACTACCTGCACATGTCCCTTGAAAACACTTATTTTATCGCGTATTTTCTGTTGCAACCCTACTCCTGTAGCAACTGTAATCAACATCATTACCATTCCCAAGGCAATGGCGGAAATTGCAATTTTTATTATTGGAGACGAAATACTACTTTTATACTTTTTAGAGGTGGTAAATCGCTTGGCTAAAAATAATTCGTAATTCAAATCGATAGAGTCATGTTGCAAGTCAAAAATACATATATTTTTTCGGTAATCCGCACTTGGCATTTGCTATTTGAACGAAATGCGACACGCTCGTTTTTTTTGTGTGTCTTTTTTTTTACTGCTTGTTTTTTTTCTTTTTGTCAAACAGCTCCTCCAATAGTAGGCGCGAACGCTCTAGAAAAATATGCAGCTCTAATTGATACGAAAAAAATAGGTATTGTGGCCAACCAAACCTCGGTCATTTTTAAAACCCCCCAACAAACATCATACACCCACTTGGTAGATTCCTTGCAAAGTTCAGGAATGCACATACAGTGCGTATTTTCTCCAGAACACGGGTTTCGTGGCAAAGCAGACGCTTCTGAACGTGTAGCCCATGGCATTGATAAAAAAACAGGCATTGCGATAGTGTCCTTGTACGGAGAAAACAAAAAACCCACACCCGCACAGCTCAAAGGCTTGGATGTCATGGTATTTGACATTCAAGATGTGGGTGTACGCTTCTATACTTACCTATCCACCCTGCACTATGTGATGGAGGCCTGTGCTGAAAACAATATACCGCTTGTTTTGTTGGACCGCCCCAATCCAAATGGACATTACATTGATGGTCCTACTTTAAAAATGGAACACCGAAGCTTTGTGGGTATGCATCCCGTTCCGTTGGTATACGGCATGACTATTGGCGAGTATGCCACCATGATCAATGGCGAACAATGGCTCAAAAATAAGGTGCAATGCGATTTGACGGTGATTCCACTTCAAAATTACACGCATCAAACCAAGGTCCACTTGCCCATACGACCTTCCCCAAACCTTCCAAATGACTTGGCCATCAATTTGTATCCAAGTCTTGGTTTTTTTGAAGGAACGACCGTCAATGCAGGACGTGGAACCGAATTTCAATTCCAACGATACGGAGCCCCGTGGTTTCCAACGACTGATTTTTCTTACATACCAAAACCCAACTTCGGAGCCAAATATCCGAAACACAGCAATAAAATTTGCTATGGCGTGGATTTGTCACAACACAAAAAAATGGCCAAAGTAACCATTGCCTGGCTACAAGACGCCTATAAAAAAACACCCAAAAAAGAAAAATTCTTCGGAAAAACCTTTACCATTCACGCGGGTACTACACTCCTCAGACAGCAATTGGAAAACAAGGCTTCTGTCAAAACCATTGAAGCATCTTGGGAAAAAGATCTGAAAAAATTTAAAAAAACACGAGCAAAATATTTGCGCTACCCTTAATTTACTTTTGTCGGCAAAATGTTGGATTGCTTCAAGCTAAAATAGAACAAAATGAAAAATACTGACAACTCTGAATTTACAATTTGCTAGACAGCAACGATAATACAAGTCCTGGAGTGGGTTGTTAGCGATATTAAATTTTCAGAAGCAACTCAAGCCCCTTGGTTCTTATATTTAGTGCATACATTATGAAAGGAGAACTAAAAAGTATACAAACGAACGAAGTTCTTTCCTAAATTTATTTTGGAAATCGCATACTTTTTTGCATTTATATGCAATTTGAAAAATCTTAGCTGAGGAGCACCTTGTAAAAAACAAACCAACTCCGCAACCACATGCCTGTCTTCAAAGACAAACGTATCAAAATTTTCAGCTTCATTTTCAAAACATGCCACATCCAACAATTGCATGATTTGAAGAGAAAAGACCGCAGAATCCCCTTCAAAAGAAACACTAAGGTTTTTGGCATAAAAGTCTTTTTCAGCAATAGCATCCCCGTAAAAACAAGCATAAAATTTTGATTTTCGAAGCGATCTAACAGCCATTTTAAAATACTACGATTTGGAGCGAAACTTGGTCTGTGGTTTCCCAACCAAAGGCAAACGTTTCTTTACATTTTCAACAATATTATAAGCCGCGGGACAAATGGACGCGTTGGTCACTGTCAAATCGGTGATTTGAAAAAATTTCCGTCGGTTCGTATGTGGATATTCTGCGCAAGCTTTCGGACGCACATCGTAGATCGTACAACTGTTGTCGTTTTCGTTCAAAAAATGACACGGAACTGTTTTCAATACATAAAAATCGTCAGAATCACGATCGAGAAATTGCGCGATAAATTGAACTTCTTTCATTCTAAAATGACGGGCAATTCGCTGAATGTCTTTTTCCGTAAAAATAGGACTTGAAGTTCTGCAACAATTGGCACAATCCAAACAGTCCGTTTTTTCAAACTCTTCTTCATGCAGCTCTTGCATCACCACATCCAAATTTTTCGGAACGCGACGTTTCAAACGCTGAAAATACTTGAGCGACTCTTTCTCAACATCTTTTGCCAATTTTGGCAATGCTGCCAATCGTTTTTCCATTTCTTTCATGCCTTCCTTGAATCCATTATTTAGAATACAAAGATAGGATTTATTCTCGTGTATCTTAAGATCGAGCGCCCTGTGATTTCTCACTAGAGCTGGCTTTGAAAAAAACAAATGAAAAGAACGCTTCCTTGCTCCTTTTGCAATGACAAACATCGATTTGCAAAATTCTTCTAGGCAGCAAACATTTTTTTAAGGGTTCAGCAAGGAACTTTTGCAAGAGATTGGCAATTAACCGTCAATAATTCTTAAATTTGCACCACAAATTTTACAAAAAATGAGCATTCAAAACACATTGACCGAAGCCGTTCAAAAAGCAGTTTTTTCCATTTTCGAAAAAGAAATTCCTTCCGTTGAATTTCAGGCAACCAAAAAAGATTTTGAAGGAGATGTCACCATCGTCGTTTTTGCCTTGTTAAAAGTCTTGAAAGGAAATCCTGTTGCCATTGGCACACAAATTGGAACCTATCTAAAAGAAAACTTGGACATTGTGACAGATTTCAATGTAGTCAAAGGTTTTTTAAATTTGGTCATTTCCGATGTTTATTTCCTAGAAGCTTTCAACGAATTGTACCTCGTTGAAAACTATGGAACTCCAGCACCAAAGGCAACAGACAAAGCAGTAATGGTAGAATATTCTTCTCCGAACACGAACAAACCACTGCATCTTGGGCACATTCGAAACAATTTGTTAGGATACTCCGTTGCTCAGATCCTAGCAGGCGCAGGAAAAAAAGTATTCAAAACCCAAATCATCAACGATCGAGGCATTCATATCTGCAAAAGCATGTTGGCTTGGCGAAAATTTGGAGAAGGAGAAACACCGGCATCCACTGGATTGAAGGGAGACAAATTGGTCGGGAATTATTATGTAAAATTTGACCAAGAATACAAAAAAGAAATCCGTGAATTGATTGTGCAAGGCAAAACAGAAGAAGACGCAAAAAAACAAGCTCCTTTGTTACTAGAAGCACAAACAATGTTGCAAAAATGGGAAGCCGGTGATGAAGAAGTTATGCAGTTGTGGAAAAAAATGAACCAATGGGTTTACGAAGGTTTTGAAAACACCTACGAAGCCATGGGAGTTGATTTTGATAAAAATTATTACGAAAGCAACACCTACATCCTCGGGAAAGATGTTGTGACGGAAGGACTGAACAAGGGTGTTTTCTTTCAAAAAGAAGACGGCTCGGTTTGGATTGATCTGTCAGACGAAGGACTCGATGAGAAATTGGTTTTAAGGGCCGACGGAACATCTGTTTACATCACACAAGACATCGGAACCGCCATTGAACGATTCAAAGATTTTGACATCGATTCTTTGACTTATACCGTTGGAAACGAACAAGATTACCATTTCAAAGTATTGTTTCTTATTTTGAAAAAATTAGGTTTCTCTTGGGCAGACAATATGCACCACTTGTCCTATGGAATGGTAGACCTTCCCTCAGGGAAAATGAAATCTAGAGAAGGAACCGTTGTAGATGCCGACGATTTGATCCAAGAAATGACAGATACGGCAAGAGAAATTTCGCAAGAACTCGGAAAACTAGACGGCTATACCAACGATGAAAAAGAAAACCTCTACCGGATTATTGGTTTGGGTGCGTTGAAATATTATATCTTAAAGGTAGATCCAAAAAAACGAATTTTGTTCGACCCCAAAGAATCGATTGATTTCAATGGGAACACTGGGCCCTTTATTCAATATACCTATGCCCGAATTCAATCTATACTAAGAAAAGCAAACTTTGACTTTACTGCCCCAATGGGAAATATTGCATTGAGTGAAAAAGAAAGAGCTGTCATCAAACAGCTACAACTGTATCCTGAAACTGTGCAACTCGCGGCAAAAAATCAAAGTCCAGCCCTGGTTGCAAACTACACCTATGACCTGGTCAAAGACTACAATTCCTTCTACCAAAGTTCTTACATCCTTGGATGCGAAGACCAAGATTTGAAAATTTTCAGAACACAACTCTCACAAAAAGTAGGGGCTGTCATCAAATCAGGATTTCATTTGTTGGGAATTGAGGTCCCACAAAGAATGTAATTGAAGGGGTTGTAATCGCGGATTTTTGCAATGTTTGGAAAGGTACCAAATAGGAAATATCTGTGTGTAAAATAGCTCTGAATCGATGTCTTTTTATCAAAAAGATTTCAAAGTGTTGAACGTTTTCATAAATCGTATCTCCCCGTGCAGAAGAAGGTTTCATTGAAACTATATTTTGCAATTTCACGATAAAATCACTGTGTAGAATAATTTGGAATTCTTACCTTTGCGGTCAGAATAAAACTAAAAATACACATGAAATACGATGTTATAGTTATCGGTAGTGGACCTGGAGGTTATGTAACTGCCATTAGAGCTTCTCAATTGGGGTTGAAAACCGCAGTGATTGAAAGAGAAAGTTTAGGAGGAATTTGTTTGAACTGGGGGTGTATCCCTACCAAAGCTTTGTTAAAAAGTGCACAGGTATACGACTATCTAAAGCATGTAGATGATTACGGTTTGAAAGCCGAAGCTATTGACAAAGACTTTCAAGCTGTGATCAAAAGAAGTCGCGGTGTTGCTGAAGGAATGAGCAAAGGAATTCAATTTTTGATGAAAAAAAACAAAATTGATGTTATCAAAGGCTCAGGGAAAATAAAAAACGGAAAAAAAGTAGATGTAACTGCCGAAGACGGTACAGTTACGGAATACAGTGCAGACCATCTTATCATTGCAACGGGAGCCCGTTCTCGTGAATTGCCAAATTTACCACAAGACGGTAAAAAAGTAATCGGTTACCGCCAAGCGATGACCTTACCAGAACAACCTAAGAAAATGATTGTTGTAGGATCTGGAGCTATTGGTGTAGAATTCGCGCATTTCTACAACAGCATGGGTACCGATGTAACCATTGTGGAATTCATGCCAAATATTGTTCCTGTAGAAGACATCGATGTTTCCAAACAGTTTGAGAAATCATTGAAAAAATCAGGAATTACAGTAATGACAAACGCCTCTGTAGAATCTGTTGACACTTCAGGAAAAGGGGTAGTTGCCACTGTAAAAACGAAAAAAGGAGAAGAAACCTTGGAAGCAGATGTTGTATTGTCTGCTGTAGGGATCAAATCGAATATTGAAAACCTTGGATTGGAAGAAGTGGGCATCGTTGTAGATCGCGATAAAATCATTGTAAACGACTTTTACCAAACAAACATCCCAGGTTATTACGCCATTGGAGATGTAGTTCCAGGTCAAGCATTGGCGCATGTTGCTTCCGCTGAAGGAATTACTTGTGTTGAAAAAATTGCAGGATTGCATACAGAAGCTATCGATTACGGAAACATTCCTGGTTGCACGTATGCCTCGCCAGAAATTGCCTCTGTTGGATTGACAGAAGCAAAAGCAAAGGAAGCTGGATACGATATCAAAGTAGGAAAATTTCCTTTCTCTGCTTCGGGAAAAGCGAGCGCCGCAGGTACCAAAGACGGTTTTGTAAAAGTTATTTTTGATGCAAAATATGGAGAATGGCTTGGATGTCACATGATTGGTGCTGGTGTTACGGACATGATTGCAGAAGCAGTACTAGGTCGTAAATTAGAAACAACTGGACATGAGGTCCTCAAAACAGTACACCCTCACCCTACTATGAGTGAAGCAGTGATGGAAGCTGTTGCGGATGCCTATGACGAAGTCATTCATTTGTAAAAACTTGAAAAAATAAAAAAAAGGCTGTTTGAAATTTCAAACAGCCTTTTTTTTACAAAAATTTTCAATCACCTTTATTTTCGCCTTCCTTTCAATTCTTTTTCAATATCACTCAGCCTGAATCCTTTGGCTTGTAGCAACATCAAATAATGGAATAGTAAGTCTGCAGATTCGTATAAAAACAATTCATCATTGTTGTCCATAGCCTCAATGACAGTCTCTACTGCTTCCTCCCCTACTTTTTGAGCTACCTTATTGATGCCTTTGGCAAACAAACTGGCTACGTAGGATTTTTGAACATCCTTGTTCTCAACACGCTCTTGAATAACCGCTTCCAACTCTGAGAAAAAACCATAGGATGGTGCGTTTTTTTCTTTCCAACAAGTGTCTGTACCTGTGTGACACGTGGGCCCTGCAGGTTTTACTTTTACCAACAAAGAATCGTCGTCACAATCGTTGGAAACACTTACCAAGGACAAAAAATTGCCACTCTCTTCTCCTTTTGTCCACAAACGGTTTTTACTGCGACTAAAAAAAGTTACTTTTCCTGTCTCCATCGTTTTGTCGAAAGCTTCTTGGTTCATATAACCTAACATCAATACGTTTTTCGTTTCTGCATCTTGTACGATGGCAGGAACCAATCCGTTGTCTTTGGAAAAATCTATTTTCATTTTAAATGTTTTTTAAGCAAAGTATTTGTACAGAATTCTGTAAAGAACACTTCTTGTTTTTTATTAAATACGCACAGCAACGCCTTGCTTTTTCAACTCTTTTTTAAGGTCTTGAATCTCAATTTCTTTGAAATGAAATACACTCGCCGCCAATGCTGCATCTGCTTTTCCTTTGAGAAAAGTATCTGCAAAATGTTGCATGTTTCCGGCCCCACCTGAAGCGATGATTGGAATGTTTAACATTTCTGACAACACCTCTAAGGCTTCATTGGCAAAACCATCTTTGGTTCCATCGTGATCCATTGATGTAAATAATATTTCACCAGCACCACGTTCTTCCACTTCCTGTGCCCATTCAAACAAATTGATATCGGTTGGCACTTTTCCTCCAACCAAATGCACAAACCAATCTCCGTCAATCTGCTTTGCATCGATCGCTACGGTAATACACTGCGATCCAAATTTGGCAGATGCTTTGTTGATCAAAGATGGGTTTTTTACTGCAGATGAGTTGATCGATACTTTGTCTGCTCCGGCATGTAGCAAATCATCGATATCTTCTACCGAAGAAATCCCACCACCTACTGTGAAAGGAATGTCTATGGCTGCCGCTACGCGCAGCACCAAATCGTGCAAAGTTCTTCGCTTCTCTTCCGTTGCAGAAATGTCTAAAAACACCAATTCATCTGCGCCGGTATCTGCGTAAATTTTAGCCAACTCTACAGGATCACCCGCATCTCTCAAATCTACAAAATTAATTCCTTTAACAGTTCTACCGTTTTTGATATCCAAACAAGGAACGATTCTTTTTGTCAACATATTTTCTATTCTCTCTTTTGTTTTGAATTAACAGCCCTTTAGAATGTATGCTTCCAACTGTTTCAAACTTATTTTGTGCTCGTAAATGGCTTTACCTATAATGGTTCCCTCACAACCCAAGGCTGCTAATTTGGGCAATTCTTCAAACTTTGAAATACCTCCACTTGCAATCAGTTTCACTTTGGGCAATGCTTTCAACATTTTTTGATACAAGTCAAACGAAGGCCCTTCCAACATGCCGTCTTTTGCAATGTCCGTACAAATAACATACGAAACGCCATCCTTCATATAACTTTTCACAAAAGGAATGAGTTCTTCATCAGACTCTTCTTGCCAACCACTGATGGCTATTTTCTCGTCGTTCGCATCGGCTCCTAAAATGATTTTAGCGGCACCGAATTTCACCAACCATTCTTTAAAGATTCGGGGTTGTTTTACTGCGATACTTCCTCCTGTAATTTGACCTGCCCCTGATTCAAAAGCAATCCGCAAATCTTCGTCTGTTTTCAAACCACCGCCAAAATCAATTTTCAAATTTGTTTTGGAAGCAATCTCTTCCAATACCTTGTGATTGACAATATGACTGGCTTTGGCTCCATCCAAATCTACCAAATGCAAATGCTCAATTCCATGTGCTTCAAATTCCTTGGCCATTTCCAAGGGGTTTTCATTGTACACTTTTTTAGTGCTGTAATCTCCTTTTGAAAGGCGCACACATTTTCCTTCTATGATATCTATGGCTGGTATTATTCTCATTTGTTCGTTTGCTATGGTCTTTTACTTTTCAACTCAATTGAAAGGTAAAAGAGCTCAGTTTGGTTATAGATTCAAAAAATTCTTCAGTATTTGGTTCCCTGCTTTGCTACTTTTTTCTGGGTGAAATTGTGTGCCGTAAAAATTCCCTTTCCGCAAAGCTGTAGTGTATTTCAAACCATAGTTTGTTGTTGCAATCGTTTCTTTACAGAGCGGTGCATAATAACTATGAACCAAATAAACAAATTCATTTTCTGTGACTCCAGCAAACAAATCAGACTGCAAATTCGCAATTTGGTTCCAACCAATTTGAGGCACTTTTACCGTTTTTTGAAAACGATGTACATCAACATCGAAAATACTCAAGCCTTTGGTATGGCCCTCTTCACTAGAATGACACATCAATTGCATTCCCAAACAAATGCCTAAAACCGGTTGTTTTAGTGTAGGAATGACCTTATCCAATCCTGTTTCTTTCAACATTTTCATAGCACTACTCGCTTCTCCTACCCCGGGAAAAATCACTTTGTCTGCAGATTTGATTTCATTTGCATCATTGCTCAAAACCGCTTCATAACCCAATCTTTGCACTGCAAATTTGATGGATTGTATATTTCCTGCACCGTAATTTATAATTACTATTTTCATCCTTATATTTTGTATTCTGCAGTGCGTGCGCTACAAAAAGTACTCCACTTTGCACTGCATGCCCTGCTAAAAGTATTACAACATTCCTTTTGTACTTGGTAAGAACATATTGTTCGCGTCTCGTTTTACGGCCATTTTCATAGCTTTGGCAAACGCTTTGAAAATTCCCTCTATTTTATGATGTTCATTGACTCCTACAGCTTTGATGTTCAAATTACACTTGGCACCATCGGTAAAAGACTTGAACAAATGAAAAAACATCTCCGTAGGCATGTCTCCTATTTTTTCTCGTTTGAATTCTGCATCCCACTCTAGCCAATTTCTTCCTCCAAAATCAACAGCTACCTGCGCCAGGCAATCGTCCATGGGCAAGCAAAAACCATAGCGTTCTATCCCTAATTTGTTCCCAAGTGCTTTGTGAAACAACTCTCCAAATGCAATCATTGTATCTTCAATAGTATGGTGCTCATCCACCTCTAAATCACCATCCACTTTCACTGTCAAATCCATCGCGCCGTGTCGCCCAATTTGATCGAGCATATGATCGAAAAAGTGAAGTCCTGTCGAAATATCATTTTTCCCTGAACCGTCTAAATTTAATTTGATGTGAATTTTTGTCTCGTTTGTATTTCGTGTAATTTCAGCACAACGATCTTCTAATTTTAGAAATTCATAAACCGCTTTCCAATCACTTGTTTCCAGAGCAATGGTCGCATCTAGTGTTTCTTTTCCGACGGAAACTTCGGTTTCTGCCAAGCCTTTTACATTGCTGATATAAATTGCTTTTGCTCCCAAATTCTTTGCCAATTCCACATCGGTCAATCGATCTCCTATCACAAAAGAATTTTCCAAATCGTAATTTTCAGAATCGATGTACTTTTCCAACAACCCTGTCCTAGGTTTTCTTGTAGGCGCATTTTCATGGGGAAATGTTTTGTCAATCACCACTTCGGAAAACACCACACCTTCGTTCTCAAAAGCTTGAATAAGTTTGTTTTGTGCTGGCCAAAAAGTGTCTTCTGGAAAAGATGCTGTGCCCAATCCATCTTGATTGGTCACCATTACCAATTCATAGGCACACTCTGATGCTATTTTACTCAAATATTGAAACACTTTTGGATAAAACTCCAATTTTTCTAAACTATCCAACTGATAATCTACGGGAGGTTCTATCGCTAATGTTCCGTCTCTGTCAATAAAAAGTACTTTCTTCATAGTTCTGTCTATTATGTGGCCTTTAACTGATTGCTCGCAAAAATTTGCACTTTATCAAAACCTAGATGTCATTCCATGTCCTTCAGCGCAGCAATCAGCTTTGTGTTTTCACTCGAAGTTCCTACAGTAAATCGCAAGGTGTTTTCGCACAAAGGCTGTGTTGTTCTATTTCTAATTACAATTCCTCTCTCCAACAACTGATCATAACGTTTGTTGGCGTCGTCTACTTTTACCAAAATAAAATTCGCATCGGAAGGATACAACTTTGAGACAAATGAAAAGCCTTTGAGTTTCTCTTCCAATCTTTTTCGCTCTTCTATAATCAAACCAATTTCCCGTTCTACCTCTAGGAATTGCGACAAACGATCTTTGGCACGTTGTTGGGTCAGTTCGTTGACATTGTAAGGAGGTTTGATTCTATTTAAAATTTCGATCACTTCTTGAGAGGCATAGCAAACTCCGAGTCGAATACCTGCCATCCCAAAAGCTTTCGATAAAGTTTGTGTTACGATCAGGTTTGGATAGTCCTCCAGTTTTGCCAACCAGCTTTCTTGATTGGAAAAGTCAATATATGCTTCGTCAATTACAACCAGTCCGGAAAAACCTTCTACAATTTCTTTGATCTTCACTGCTGAAAAAGCATTTCCTGAAGGATTGTTGGGAGAACATAAAAAAATGATTTTTGAACGGTCATCAACTACTTCCATGGTTTCCTTGACACGGATATCATAATCCTCTGAAAGCAAGACTTCTTTCGTTTGCACGTTGTTCAAATCAGAAAGTACCCCATACATTCCGTAGGTCGGCGGTAATAAAATAACATTGTCTTCTTTCGGCTCGCAGAAAGCTCTGAAAATCAAATCCAATACTTCATCACTCCCATTGCCCAATAATATTTGATTGGTCGGTATTCCTTTCAAATCAGCCAGCAATTCTTTGACGCTTTTTTGTTTTGGATCAGGATAGCGATTGACTCCATTTTGAAAAGGGTTTTCGTTGGCATCCAAAAAAACCATTTGCGCAGTCGCTTCTTCAAACTCGTCACGAGCAGATGAATAGGCTTTTAGCTTTGCTACATTGGTTCTTACTATGTTGTTTATATCAAAAGACATGATTTGAGTCTTTACTTTTGGGTTTTATTGTTTCAATCTTTTTCTGAACATTTTCTTACTGAAATTCACGGCAATGGTTCTGATAAAATCATTGGTCATTAGACTTTTGACTTGAGGTGTTCCAATCGAAGTGTCACCGCGTTTTTATGTGCCTGCAAACCTTCTGCTTCTGCCATCAATTCAATGGCTGTTCCAATATTCTGAATGCCTTTCTCTGTAATTTTTTGAAAGGTGATTTTTTTAGTAAATGCATCCATATTCACACCACTGTACATTCGTGCATACGCATTCGTTGGTAAAGTGTGATTTGTTCCGGAGGCATAATCTCCTGCACTTTCGGGTGTATAAGGACCAATAAAAATTGAGCCTGCGCTTACAATTCTGTCCAAATACATTTCTTCCTTTTGCACATTTAAAATCAAATGTTCGGCTGCATATTCATTCATAAAATCAATTTGATCTTGTAAAGATTTGATCAAAATGAATTGCGAATTCTCGATAGCGCTTTTTGCCATTTCTTTTCTTGGCAAGCGTTCCATTTGAGCCACTACTTGATCTTGAATGGCTTGCAACGATTCTAAGGTATTGGCTACACAAATTACCTGACTGTCGTGTCCGTGCTCTGCTTGCGACAACAAATCGGACGCTACAAACTCCGGCAATGCATATTGATCTGCAACAACCATTAACTCTGAAGGTCCTGCAGGCATATCAATGGCGACACCTTTGGTTAAGGCAAATTGTTTTGCGGCCGTTACATATTGATTTCCAGGACCAAATATCTTGTAAACATTGGGTACTGATTCTGTACCTAAAGCCATTGCAGCAATGGCTTGCACCCCTCCCAACTTGAAAATGGTGGTCACTCCTACGAGCTTTGCTGCATACAGAATCGCAGGATTTATGTTTCCTTGATTATCTGGAGGTGTACATAGTATGATTTCTTTACAACCTGCTAATTTTGCTGGAATTCCCAACATCAAAATGGTGGAAAATAAAGGTGCGGTTCCTCCTGGGATATACAATCCTACTTTTTCAATAGGGCGCATTTCTTGCCAACAAGAAACACCTTCGGTGGTTTCTACTACATTCTTAGAAGTAAACTGTGAAGCATGAAATGTCTTGATATTCTGTTTTGCCAATTGCATGGCATCTTTCAATTCTTGGGAGATGATTCCGACAGAAGCATCCATTTCTGCTTGACTAACTTTCAGTGAGTCCAACTGAACTTTGTCGAATTTAGCAGTGTAGGCCTTCAAGGCTGCATCTCCATTTTTTTGAACTTCATCAAAAACTTCGGAAACCACATTTCCCAAATCGGTCGCTTTTTTAGCAGGACGTTTTGTTAACGAACTCCAGGAATCTCTTGTTGGGTTTTCTACTATTTTCATCTTGTTTGATTTTCTTTGGCTATTTGCAAAAAACTGAAAATTCTACAATACCATTTTTTCAATTGGCACCACCAAAATACCTTCCGCTCCTTTTTCTTTTAAAGCATCGATGATGTCCCAAAATTTTCTTTTTCCTTGCAACACGGTGTGTATCGAACTCCATCCCTCTTCTGCCAAAGGCAAAACGGTTGGACTTCTCATTCCAGGTAACAATTCTAAAATAGCCTCTACTTTCTCATTGGGTGCGTTCAACAAAATATACTTTGAATTTTGTCCTCTCAAGACAGACTGGATTCGAAACTGAATGGTGTTTAATATCTCTCTTTTTTCAGAGGAAAGGTTTGGCCCCATAGTGAGAACAGCTTCGCTTTCAGACATTTTCACCACTTCTTTCAAACCGTTTTTAAACAATGTGCTTCCACTGGATACGATGTCACAAATTGCATCCGCCAAACCAATATTCGGTGCAATTTCCACAGAACCGTTGATAATGTGTAAATCTGCAGTAATGTTATTTTCTGCAAAAAATTTCTTTACCGTATTGGGATAGGAAGTAGCAATTCTTTTCCCGTCCAAATCTTTCAAATCACGAAATGCCGCCTCTTTTGGAACAGCTAAAGACACTCTGCATTTAGAAAATCCCAAACGCTCGATGATCTTCAAATCCTCTCCTTTTTCGACCAAGGTGTTTTCTCCTAAAATAGCAACATCTACAACACCGTCTCTAAGGTATTGTGGAATATCTCCGTTGCGCAAATACAATACCTCCACAGGAAAATCACGTGCTTCCGCTTTTAACTGGTCTTTTCCATTATCGATTGAGATTCCACAATCTTTCAATAATTTCAAGGAATCTTGGTTCAATCTTCCTGATTTCTGAATGGCGATTTTTAATTTTGTCATCTTGTTTTTAATTGTGCTTAAGCAATGGCAAATGATTTTATTTATACGAAAAAAACCCATTTGAATTGCTCAAACGGGTTTTTGAAAATATGTTTAATTACGACATAACATTCCTAGCTCGTTTGTTCACAAGTGTTCGAATGATGATGCAGTAATTTATAAGTATTCATCTTTTTAATTTTACAATGCAAATATAAGAATTAAATTAAAAAATCCTGTGGTCTCCTTGCAATTTTTTATCCTTGTATCGTTTTAAATTCACAGTCCTCTTTGAAAAGATTTCTTTACAAGCATTGTGTGATATCAAAAGGGATTGCCTGTCCAGGTGTCAAGGGGTCCAAGAAGACACTTCCAATACGAACTCGGATCAATCTCAAGGTAGGGTATCCCACCGCTGCGGTCATTTTTCGAACTTGTCGGAATTTCCCCTCTGTTAAAACAATCGAAATCCAGCTTGTAGGCCCATGTCGTGCGTCTCGAATCTTTTTAGAACGCACATGAAAATCCGGCAATTCTTTGAGTAAGGTGGCTTGACATGGTTTGGTGAGGTACCGCTTTCCTGCGAAACCAATCTCTACGCCTTTTTTCAAGCGTTCCAAAGCTTCCAATGGTATGATTCCGTCTAGCTGTACGTAGTATTCTTTCTCCACTTTTTTACTGCATATTGCATCGCTCAATTTTCCATCCGTTGTCAACAATAACAAGCCTTCAGATTTTGCATCCAAGCGGCCAACAGACATTGTTCCTGTTGGAAAATCAAATAAGGATCCCAACAACTTCTTTTTTCTTGTCTTGTTATTCACAAATTGCGAAAGGCAACCGTAGGGCTTGTACAATTTAAAATGATGTTGTTCTTTCATTAAGTAAAAAAAGGGAAATTCAGCATATCTGAACCGAACGATATGGCAAACAGCTCTTTCTGACTTCGGCCTCTGAATTGTCTTCAAAAAAATTACAATTCCAAGCTGCGTAAGTAAGACAATTTATTTTTCCAAAGTTGCAAATCTTTGGTTTGAGTCTGGATGGATTCTTTTATCTTTTGAACCAATGGGTTTTCTTCTTTTGTACTGGATATAAAACTGACATTATTATCTAGTTGTTGTATTTCTTTGGAAAGTTCATCAATCTTTTTTCGCAAGAAAGCAACTTCTCCATCCAACTTCCTGGTATTTCCGCTGATCAAATAAGCATCCATTTCCATTTTGTATTTCAGCATAACAATCTCTTCTCCTTCAATTTTTAAATGTTTGAATAATTTTTCAATGAGCTTGTTAAAACTTGATTCGATGCCTTTTTCTTTTCTCGGAACTTGGCCAATTTTCTTCCAAGTTTCAATGTATGCTTTTACTTCTTCTAGTTTCACATCGTCATTTCCAACAACCCCTTCTATTTGAGAGAGAAATTCTTTCTTTGTTGTCAGTGCCTCTTTTTGGTCTTGAGAACCACTGTCTTGTAATTCGTGTAGTCTGTCAAAATAATGATTGCAAGCCCCTTTGAACTGCTTCCAAATTTGATCAGAAAATTTTCTTGGAACGTGTCCAATTTTTTTCCAATCTGCTTGGATAGCTTTCATTTTCTGGGTTGTTGCTTCAAAATCATCACTTTCTTTCAGAGATTCTGCCAAAGCTACCAATTTTTGTTTTTGTTCCAAATTGGATTGCTGTGTTTTGTTCTGATTTTTGTAAAAGGTGTTTTTCGCTTGGTTGAACTTTTTGGTCGCGGATTTAAGCTGATCCCAAATGATTTGACTCTTGGCACGTGGTACTTTTCCAATGCTAAAAAAAACTTCTCTTTTTTCTTCAAATTCGCGGATGCTTTTTTGCCAATCGCTGTGCGTTTTGTTTTTGGACACATCAAAGGCCTCCAATCCCTGAATCACTTCCAACTTCAATTTTATGTTGTCTTCGTATTTTGATTTCTGACTTTCGTAATATGCATCTCTTTTGTCGTGTATGGTTTTTGTGGCCGCACTAAATCTTTGCCAAACTTCTTCCCTATGCTCCCGTGAAACGGGCCCGATATCTTCTTTCCATTTTTTGTGAAGCTCTTGCAATTCTTTGAAAGATTTCAAAATATCTTCTTCTTTTACCAAAGCCTCTGCCTTCTCAATAATCTTAAGTTTTGCTTCCAAATTGTGTTTGAAATCCAGTCCACGCAAATCGTTGTTCAAATGCAATAAATCGTAAAATCGCTCAACGTGATGGTGGTAATTGCGCCAAGTGTTGTTGTATTTTGTTCTTGGTACAGGTCCGATCATTTTCCAACGGTCTTGCAGTGCCTTGAATTCTTTGTACATCGTAGCTGAATCTGCCTTTTCAATAAGTGCTTTCAAGGCATCAATGACTTCGATACGTTTGTTCAAGTTTTCTTTTAACTGACTTTCAAAGTCTGCGTAATGCTTGTTCCGTAGTGTTTTGTATTTTGACATGAGCTCATTAAAAGCAACTTTCACAGGACTTGCATAATGGAAGTCAATGGACTCGCCTCCTTCTGCTAAGAACGTTGCTTTCTTTTGAGCTAGCAACGCTCCAAATTTAGAGTCAAATATTTTTTTAATCGCCTCAACATTTGATTTGATTGACTGAATCTTTTGATTTTGTATCAAATCTTCCAACTCTTTTACAAGCTGCTCCATATCCATGGATTGAAAATCTTTTGCAGGAATGTTTTCTTTTTCTTCTTGATCCTTTTCAGCATCTGCAGCAACATCGTCCTCTATTGATTTCACAACTTTTGCTTGTGCTTCTTCTGCAATTTGTTGCTCTATTTTGTCAGGTGTATCTCCTGGAAGTGCCACATCTTTTGATTCTGGTATTTTGTTGCTCTCTGTATCTTGCATATTTTCGTTTGAATCGTCTGACATCTTGCGTATGTTTAAGGTTCCTTTAATGAGTTCTTAAATATAGCAATAGCTAATGAAACCACAAAATTGTGAAATAACAAAAAACAACCTTAAAAATAACAGCTCTCTTTAAAAAGAAAATTTATGAGTTCCAAATCTCCCACGATTTCTCAGCCTGGAGCTCTAACATCTGCAATCCGTTCTTGACGACTGCTCCCTTTTCCTTTCCTTTGCGCAAAAATTTTGTTTCGGAGGGATTGTATATTAAATCGTACAAAAGATGTTTGTTTGTTAAAAAATCATAAGGAATATCGGGGCATAAATGAACTTCTGGCGAAGTTCCTAAAGGAGAACAATTGACCAATAGCGTGTGCGTATTTAAAACAGAAGCATCAATGGATTCGTAAGAGATTTGAGTGTCGTTTTTCGGAACCCTTGAAACAAACTTGTATTGGATTCCAAGTTTGTCAAAAGCATAAGCAACCGCTTTGGAGGCGCCTCCCGTTCCTAAAATCAATGCTTTCTTATGGTGTTCTTTGAGCAATGGTTCTATTGATTTTGAAAAACCATATACATCTGTATTGTATCCCTTTTTGATACCTGAAGGCAAAATCTTAATGGTATTCACGGCACCGATGTTCGTGGCGTCCTGGTCTATTTCATCCAAAAAAACACCTACCTTTTCTTTGTATGGAATGGTTACATTCAAACCGAAAATGCACGCTGACTTTTCTGAGAAAATAGCCGAGAAGTCTTCGATCTTATCCAAATCGAAATTTCGATAAGAACAATTGTTCAAATTCAGTTTCGCAAACTTTTCTGAAAAATAATTTCTCGAAAACGAATAGGCGATATTTTTACCTACCAATCCAAATATCTTTTTAGTGTTCATTTTATAATTGTTTTCTTTTTATTTTCATAATAATCAATCCCCATAACAAGGGCAATACCAACAGCAATAAAAACTATTGAAAAACTAGTACTTGTATCATTAAAGTCAGGAATAAATCGTTGGTAATTCTCCAGGACAGGATTGTTTTGACTGTCCAACAAAACACGTCCGTTTTGCGATACAAATATTTTTTCTTTCCATGGCCACACCATACCCAATGAACCTGTAATGAAACCTATAATCAACGCATTTACAAGGTCATTCCACCGTTTCAAAACATAACTCAACACATGAGAAATAGACACCAAACCTACAAAGGAACCCATGAAAAAAGTCAAAGAAATTTGAATGTATTTTCTGTTTACAGGATCTTGCAAGACTTCAAAATTTCCTACCAAAACATTGGTAGTTACACTGAACACAACATTGACAGCATCCACCAACAACAAGACATAATTCCCAAGTAACATTAGCAAAAAGGAACCAGACAAACCGGGAAAAGTCATGCCACTTACCCCAATTACTCCGCACAAAAAAACAAACCATAAATTGCTGTTTTCTTTTGCTGGCGGCATGAAACTCAGCGCCAAACCAATGACTGCTCCAAACAAAACAAACAAAATGTTCTTGAAGGTCCAAGCCTTGTATTTTTTACTGATATAAATAACAGAGCCAATAATCATTCCAAAGAAAACACTCCAGACATACAACTCGTACACTTGCAAAAAATAATCCAAAAGAATGGATACGCTAAAATAACTAAAAAGGCTACCTCCCATGACTAGGAATAAAAAAGGAAGGTTCAAATAAACAATCAGACTTTTGAAACGCCCATTGAGTAGCAATTTCAAAGCTTTTCTATTTATTTTTTGAAACGTGTAAATCAATTCTTCATAAAAACCTAATACAAAAGCGACTGCACCTCCTGAAACCCCAGGAACCTTATTGGCTGTACCCATTGCCAATCCCTTGATGAATAATGCTATTTTTTGCAGGTATGCTTTATGAACAAACACGTTTTTTTTGGTTTTAGATTGTGAACTCTGAATCTTTCATACACGAAAGTTGTAAAACTATTTTTGCATGGCTTGCATTTTTTCCAAAGCCAGAATGACAACGTAACCTAGAAGGGCAAAAAGGCACGCCAATAGCAATTGAGGCTCCCCCTCAAAACGAAAAGGACCGATACTTTTTTGCAACAAAGGCACTTCTTCTCCGTGAGAATTAATTCTCCAGGTCAGGGTTTCTTTCCATGGCCAGATTTTATTTAAGGATCCTATGACAAACCCCATCAACCCAGCTAATGTGATGTTTTTATATTTCATAAACAACCATTTCAATACTTTCGCAAAACTCAACAAACCGGTAATTGCTCCGAAACCCACGATCCCAATTATTTGAAGATCCCTCGTATGAATGGCGTCTAAAATAATCTTATAAGAACCCAACAACACCAGTATAAAAGAACCTGATATACCGGGTAAAATCATCGCACATATGGCCAATGCCCCAGATAAAAACAAGAACCAAAGAGAGGCTCCTTCGGAAATCAAAGGTTCTACAATGGTGATCTTATAAGCAATGAAAACTCCTAAGAGTAGCATTGTACTTGCCGCAACATTCCATTTTGCAATCTGTTTGCCAATGAAAACCACACTTGCTAAAACCAATCCAAAAAAGAAAGCCCATAGCAAAATGGGATGGTTTTCCAACAAGTAGGCAATCCCTTTGGCTAAGGAGGTAACGCTCACTGCAATTCCGGACAAGAGAATGACAAGAAAGGAGCCATTGATCGATTTCCAAACTGCCTTGGCCCCATTCTTTTGAAGCAGGGTCCAAGTAGAAAAGTTAATTGCACTGATACTTTTTAGGAGCTCTTCATAAATTCCAGAAATAAAAGCGATGGTACCTCCTGAGACTCCCGGAACTACATCTGCTGCCCCCATTGCCATTCCTTTTAGAAACAAAAAGAAAGACTGTTTGAATGTTCTTTGCATTTGACTATTTTGATTTTGACAAATATAGTTTATAATTGCAAAAAACTTCTTATTCTTTTGTGTATTATATCGAACGGTAAGCCGCGATCAAAGCGATTACTTCTTCTTGCTTAAAATGACCTGGATACAAATCTTTGACAACGTTTAAAAACGTAAAATCGATGGCCATGGCATTTTTAAGATGCACAAAAGCTTCCTCTTTTTTTCCAAGTTCCATAAACACACCAAACAGTCGATATTCCAATTCTGCAGATTCTTTGTAATAGTTTTTTGCTCGAATCAAACTTTCCAATGCAAGGTTGTAATCTCCTATAAAGTATTGCACGTCTACCAATGCCATCCATACTTCCAATGCTTTATCGTCCAAACTCAAACAACGCTTGAAAGCAGACACACTCTCTTCGTACAAAGACAGGTTTAGATTGATTTCTCCATATTTTCTCCAATATTCGGAATTGAACTCATCTATAGACAACAACTTTTTGCAATAATAAAGTGCCTTTCCATAGTCTTTTAGTTCTATACAAACGTGCGACAATGCCAACCAAGCTTTGTCTAGCAAGGGGTCTTCATTGACTGCTTTTTTATAAAAATCCGCAGCTTTGTAAAAGTCTTTGTTTTTCCGAAAACAATCTCCGATTCGGAGATAAACAAAGGCAGTAGGATCGTCTAACTCAAGGGCTATTGTGTAATTTTCAATGGCTTCCTCCCAACGCTCTAAAATCTCTAGCGTTTTTGCTTTTTCGATATACCCTCCCACAAAATTCTCGTCTATTAAAACCGCATAATCGAAAGAACGCAAGGCTTCTTCGTTTTTTTCAATCACCATATACTGTCTGCCCAATTGGTGCCAGGCTACTTCGCAATAAGGGTTTTTATTGACATAAGCGTTCAAATATGCGATCGCCTCAATGTGTTTTGAATCCATGTCAAAACAATAAATCACATTGTACAAGGAAGAATAATCTTCATAATCTTCCTCGAGACATTTCTCAAAGTTCAAACGTGCTTTTTCAAAATCATCCAGATACAAATATTCCATTGCGATTAAAGAGGTGACATCGGCAAGATCGTTGGTGTATTTCAAGGCAACATTTAACGACACAATCGCTTCATGATGCTTGTCTTCTTTGGAAAAAATTGCTGCTTTTTGAATGTGTACTTCTTCATTTGTTGGCTCCAAAGCTTCCATCTCAAAGAGCAATTTTTTGGCCTCTGAAATTTTATCTTCAAAAACATACAACTCCACTTTTAACAACTTCAACATGACAGAGGAAGGATGTTGTTGCAAACCTAATTTCACTGCCTTTTTCGCCAATGCATGCCTTCCGTTATCAATGTAGTAATGTATGATCTCTTCAAACTCTGATGAGTCAAAGAAATATACTTTATTGGTTTTTAACATCGATTCAAATCTCGATAAAGCCATAGGCATTTTTTGTTTTAAAAGGAAAATCACTTTCAACGTACTAAAAATACAATTTGATGTGCTTGTAAAATGTTCTTTCCCTTTATTCTTTTTAACAATTTAATTAACAGCTCTCTTTTAGGAAGCGAAATCAAACTCATGTCTCTTCAAATTTGGACGAACAACTGTGGCGCCGTTTCCTGGCTTCATGATTGGGCAACATGCTCCATTCAATTGGCCTTCTGCCCAAAAATCCAGTTTTTAATTTTATTACTGACGAATTTACAAGTATATTTGTTTTTCAAAACCTGCTTTGGTCATTATTATGAGTGATAAAATCTTACTAAACTCCAAGGAAATTAAAATCATATTGCATCGATTAGCTTGTCAATTGATCGAAAACCATGGCGACTTTTCAAATACTGTTCTTTTAGGAATTCAGCCTCGTGGAACCTATTTAGCGCAACGACTCAGAAAACTCTTAGAAGAGGAATACAGCATTGAAAACATCAAATTGGGCTTGCTAGATATCACTTTTTTTAGAGACGATTTTAGAAGAAGAGATGCGCCATTGGAGGCGAACACGACGCATGTTGACTTTATCATTGAAAACAAAAATGTAGTCATCATTGACGATGTTTTATTTTCGGGAAGAAGCATCAATGCTGCCTTGTCAGCAATGCAATCTTATGGAAGACCAAAACAAACAGAATTGTTGTGTCTCATAGACCGACGCTTCAGCAGACATTTACCGATACAACCAAACTATAGAGGAAGACAAGTAGATGTCATCAACAACGAACGAGTTGCTGTTCTATGGGAAGAAAACGATGGAAAAGATGCTATCTATTTAACAACGAATGATTAAAAATAAAATGAAGTCACTAAGTGTTCAGAATTTACTCGGTATCAAACATCTCAAAAAGGAAGATTTAGACCTTATTTTTGAAACGGCAGACCACTTTAAAGAGGTCATCAATCGCCCCATCAAAAAAGTTCCATCGCTAAGAGACATCACGATTGCAAATTTGTTTTTTGAAAACAGCACACGCACAAAATTGTCTTTTGAATTGGCTGAAAAACGACTTTCTGCAGACATCATTAATTTCTCAGCAGGACAATCATCTGTAAAAAAGGGAGAAACCCTGATCGACACAGTCAACAACATTTTGTCTATGAAAGTAGACATTGTGGTGATGCGTCATCCTAATGTGGGCGCTGGTGTTTTTCTATCCAAACACGTAGACGCAAAGATTATCAATGCAGGAGACGGCACACATGAACACCCAACACAAGCCCTGTTAGACTCCTATTCGATACGAGAAAAACTCGGAGACGTGGCAGGCAAAAAAGTCGTAATTGTAGGCGATGTTCTTCACTCCAGAGTGGCCTTGTCAAATATTTTTGCGCTGCAACTGCAAGGTGCAGAAGTCAAAGTATGTGGTCCCACTACTTTGATCCCAAAACACATTGAAAGTTTGGGTGTTCAAGTGGAAACCAACCTACGAAAAGCACTCGAATGGTGTGATGTTGCGAATGTCTTAAGAGTGCAGCACGAAAGAATGGATGTGAAATATTTTCCTTCCACAAGAGAATACACACAATTGTTTGGAATCAACAAAGAAATTTTGAACTCTCTGAACAAAGAAATTGTAGTCATGCATCCTGGCCCTATCAATCGTGGTGTAGAGATTACAAGTGATGTCGCCGACTCTGATCAATCCATTATCTTGAATCAAGTAGAAAACGGGGTAGCCGTTCGAATGGCTTGTATTTATCTACTTGCTGAACAAATCAAAAGATAAGTTTGCTTTCGCATTGTTTTGAAAGCGGAATTCCAATACTGAAAAAACCAAATACGATATGCGCATTGACAAAAAAGAAACGTATACCATAGTGCTTCCGGAAGAAAGTTCTTTTTCTGAATTCTATACTGTTTTTACTTCAAAAACAAATGAAATCTCGGAGACACATCTCTTTTTGAATTTCTTAAACTCGTTTCCGATATCTGCCAAAGAACTTCAAAAATTCACAAGGTTTTCTCAACAACAAAAAGAAAACGAAAAATCATTTGTTCTGATTGCCAATACGGTTGAGATTGATGACTTTGAAGACGAAACACTGAGCGTTGTTCCGACACTCATTGAGGCGGAAGATGTTCTAGAAATGGACGAAATCGAACGAGACCTTATGCGTTCCTAAATTTTTACATGAGCATTCAACTAACCATACTAGGTTGTCATTCCGCCACCCCACGAAATAACGCACATCCTACAGCGCAATTTCTAGAAATCAACGAACGTCATTTTTTAATTGATTGCGGAGAAGGTACACAAGCACTGCTTCGAAAAAATAAAATTCAATTTGCCAAAATCAGACATGTCTTCATTTCCCACTTGCACGGTGATCATTTTTATGGATTGATTGGATTGATAGCTACTTTTGGCCTCTTGAACCGAGAGCATGATCTGCATATTTATGGCCCTAAAGGCATCAAAGAAATTATCAAATTGCAAATGAAGTTGTGCAAGTCCTGGACGAAATTCGCCATTATTTTCCACGAATTAAACGGCACCGAAAGTACTGTTGTATTTGAAGATAAAAAAGTAATTGTGCGCACCATTCCTTTAGACCATCGCATCTATACCAATGGCTATTTGTTTGAGGAAAAAGAAGGCCCTCGGAAGCTGCATATGGAGAAAATTCAATTGAACCCTGAAATACAAGTTTGTGATTACCACAATTTGAAAAAAGGAAAGGATTTTGTGGCTGAAGATGGTAGTAAAATTGCGAACGAAAAACTGACATTGCCTCCAAAAAAACCTGCTTCATACGCTTTCTGCAGCGATACTGCATTTCTTCCTAGTATAATTCCTCTGATCAAAAACGTAGATTTATTATACCACGAAGCTACTTTTTTAGAAACAGAAAAAGAGTTGGCAAAAAAAACCAAACACAGTACTGCCAAAGAAGCTGCAACGATCGCAAAAAGAGCCCAAGTAAGCCAACTCATTGTCGGACATTATTCCAACCGCTACAAAGATCTCGATTCTTTCCAAAAAGAAGCAGCAGCTGTTTTTACCAACATTCATCTCGCCAAAACAGGAAAAGTATTTTCAGTAAGCTAAGCCATTTCTTGCTTTTAGAACCTTCACAACGGTCGTTTAAATATTTAAAAGAATGGATTCTTTTTTCAAATATTCTCTTAAATTTGTACGAACACTAACCTTTCACACCACAAGTTTATGACAAACTCGATTCTCCTTTTCTTAGCTTGTATGCTTTGTATGTTTGTTGGCTTTTTAATAGGCAAAATCATTTCCAAACTCAAGTCTGAAAAAGAACATATTGGACTGAACGAAAAGAACAACCATCTCACAACTCTTTTGTCCGAAGCCAAAGAAAATAACGACGCACTTCGCAGCGCTAAAGAACATGAACTTGGTATACTCAGAGAAAAAAACAACCAGCTAAGCATCACCATTACCAAAACAAACGCTGCACTCGAAAATAACGAAAAAACTTTGCGTGAAAATAAAAAGGAGGTGGAACAACTTCAAGAAAAATTCCGCAAAGAATTTGAAAATTTGGCAAATAAAATTTTAGAGGAAAAATCACAAAAATTCAAACAGCAAAACAAAGAAAGCTTGTTTGAAATTTTAGATCCTTTGAAAGAAAAAATACAAACTTTTGAGAAAAAAGTAGAGGAAACTAACAAAGAGAGTATTGGGAGGCATTCTGCTTTGAACGAACAAATCAAAGGTCTAAAAGACTTGAATTTAAAAATGAGTCAAGAAGCCATCAACTTGACCAAAGCATTGAAAGGAGATAGCAAGACACAAGGAAATTGGGGGGAAATGATTCTCGAACGCGTGTTAGAAAAATCAGGTTTAGAGAAAGGAAGAGAGTACGATCTAGAAAAGAGTTTCGCTGTTGATGATGAAGCCAAAACACGTTTGCGCCCAGATGTAATTATAAACTTGCCTGACAACCGTAAAATGATTGTCGATTCAAAAGTTTCTTTGACTGCTTATGAGCAATTCGTCAATTCTGAAAATGAATTGGAAAAAACGCAGCACCTGAAAGAACATGTCAACTCTTTGAAACGACATATCGATCAATTGAGTGCTAAGAAATACGAGGACTTGTATCAAATTGAATCTCCTGATTTTGTTCTCTTATTCATCCCTATCGAACCTGCCTTTGCGACAGCTTTGGAAGAAGATGGTCAATTGTACAACAAAGCTTTTGAAAAAAACATTGTGATCGTAACGCCTTCAACATTGTTAGCAACTTTGAGGACAATCGACAGCATGTGGCAAAATGAAAAACAGCAAAAAAATGCAATCGAAATCTCTAGACAGGCAGGCGCTCTGTATGATAAGTTTGTAGGTCTGTACCAGGATCTTATCAAAATAGGCAGAAAAATGGACGATGTAAAAAAAGATTACAGCAGTGCTATGAACAAACTACACGATGGAAAAGGGAATTTAATAACGAGCGTCGAAAAAATTAAAAAATTGGGCGCCAAAGCTAAAAAATCTTTGCCTGAAAGCAGTATTGAAAGAGCTGTCGAAGAATAACAAGTTGCAAACAAAACGCACCCTTTGCTTTTTTTAAGTAGTGGCAATCGTCGTACGCAAGAAATTTTATGCATCGACAACCAATGGCAAAACAATCAAAGTTTTTTGAAGGGGTGCCGTTAAAATCGACATCCAACACAACTAAAAAAGCCTTCTCAATTCTATTGAGAAGGCTTTTGTTTTTTTGAATGACTAAAAATTACGCTTTGAAGGTAATTTTACGCATACGCAAACTCTCTGGAGTTACCTCCAAATACTCATCAACTCTGATATACTCCATACATTCCTCTAAAGAGAAATCAATTTTCGGAGCAATTTTCATTGCATCATCTGTACCCGATTTACGCATGTTTGTCAATTGTTTCCCTTTAATTAAATTTACAGCCATGTCTTCAGACTTGCTGTTTTCTCCAATTACTTGGCCAATATAGATTTCCTCATTGATATCAATAAAGAACTTCCCTCTATCCTGCAAACGGTCCAAAGCATAAGCAGTCGCTTTTCCCGCGGCAGCAGAAACAATTGCTCCTTTTTCTTCCTCCGTAAATTCCCCTTTAAAAGGTCCATACTCGCTAAAACGGTGGTTGATGATTGCTTGTCCTGCTGTTGCAGTCAAAATTTTATTACGCAACCCAATCAAACCTCTCGAAGGAATTGTAAATTCTAAGTGTTGCAAATCGCCTTTCGGCTCCATCACCATCAAATCTCCTTTGCGCAATGAAACAAGGTTCACGGCTTTGGAAGCAACATCTTCAGGAACATCGATAGACAAGGTCTCATAAGGTTCACATTTCTTACCGTCAATTTCTTTCAAAATTACTTGCGGACGTCCTACTTGCAATTCATATCCTTCACGACGCATGGTCTCAATCAAAACGGACAAATGCAATACACCACGTCCAAACACGTTGAATTTGTCTTCAGAATCCGTAGTTTCCACTCTCAATGCTAAATTTTTCTCCAACTCTTTGAACAAACGATCACGCAAATGACGGGATGTTACAAACTTTCCTTCTTTTCCGAAGAAAGGAGAGTTGTTGATCGTAAACAACATACTCATCGTAGGCTGATCAATCTCTGTTCTTGGCAATGCTTCCGGGTTTTCTAAGTCTGCTATGGTATCTCCAATTTCAAATCCATCGATCCCAGTAATTGCACAAATATCTCCACAACGTACTTTGTCGACCTGCGCTTTCCCCATTCCCTCAAATACGTGCAATTCTTTGATTCTTACTTTTTTCGTAGTTCCGTCCGCTTTGCAAAGCATGTAATCTTTTCCAGCTTCTAAATCGCCGCGGAAAATTCGCCCAATAGCAATCCTTCCAGTAAAGGAAGAAAAATCTAAAGAGGTAATTTGCATCTGTGGGGTTCCTTCGTTGTAAGGAGTTTCTGGTATAGATTCCAATACTGCATCCAATAAAGGTACAATGTCTGTTGTTTCATTTTTCCAATCGGTACTCATCCAATTGTTTTTTGCAGATCCGTAGATGGTTGCGAAATCAAGCTGCTCTTCGGTTGCTTCTAATGCAAACATCAAGTCAAACACCTTTTCATGTACAATATCCGGCGTGCAGTTTTCTTTGTCTACCTTGTTTACAACAACAATAGGCGTCAATCCCAATTCAATTGCTTTTCCTAATACAAATCGAGTTTGTGGCATCGGTCCTTCAAAGGCATCTACCAAAAGTAAGACACCGTCTGCCATCTTTAAAACACGTTCTACTTCTCCTCCAAAATCGGCATGGCCAGGAGTATCAATCACATTGATTTTGGTCCCTTTGTACTGCACGGAAACATTTTTAGAAAGAATGGTAATTCCTCTTTCACGCTCCAAATCATTGTTGTCTAACAAGAGATCGGTTCTTTCTTTTCTGTCGTCCAATACTTTTGCCTGGTCGATGATTTTGTCCACCAAGGTTGTTTTACCGTGGTCAACGTGTGCTATGATAGCGATGTTTCTAATTTGCATACAAAAAATTTAAGGTTGCAAAAATACTATTTTAAATTGGAAAAAAGCTTTTCCACCGAAATTAAAAGAAGACATTTAATTTTTTCCGAAAAAATGCAAAGGATTTGATTTTTCTAAAGGCAACTTTCTTCCAAATTCTAACCCGATGGCGTTGTTGACTTCTTCCGTCCACGTGCCTGTAATGATCTCATTTGTTAAAAATTCATAGGCTACCACGCCTTTGTATTCTTTACCTTCTGACAAATACATAAAATTCAATACCAAGATACGATCGTACAAGAAACCATAGCCATGATGCACATCTGCCCCTTCTAACAACCAGGTTGCTCTAATTTGTCCCTCTTCAAGTTGCACTGACAAAAAGCCCACATAGCTCGTCTTGTCTTCTGCTGAATTTTTTCCGATCAAATGATAAGATCCTACAATTCCAACGCGGGTAATTGGCTCCAACACCGGACGTGCTATTGCATTGGCAAATTCCTTTTTCCGTGCAACAAGCTCTTCTTTCAAAAAAACAGCATCTTTCTCCTTCAGAGATATACGGTCTTCTAATAATTGCAATGCTAAGGTTTTGTTTGTTTGCAGTTTTTCATTCATCCCTTTTGTCTTCACTCGTAAGCTCTATCACCGTAATTTCTGGCCACATCCCCACTCTCCCAGGAAAACCTAAAAACCCAAAACCTCTATTGACGTACAAATATTGTGAGGCTTCCTGATACAAACCTGACCATCTAGGGTATTTGTACTTTACAGGACTCCATTTCAGCCATGGAATGTCTACTCCAAACTGCATGCCATGTGTATGGCCTGCAAGGGTCAAATCTACATGGGTATGATGTGGAATTGTTTTCAGGTCCCAATGCGAAGGATCGTGTGATAACAGTATTTTAAATGTCTTTTCGTCAACTCCTGCAAGGGCCGCATCTAGATTCCCGTGTTTGACAAAATAACTGCCCCAGTTTTCCAATCCAACAACGGCTATTTTTTGTCCATCTCGTACCAAAAATCGGTGTTCATTTTTCAACAAATCAAAGCCCATGTCTTTTTGATGCTTTTCCAAAAGCTCAAAATTTTCCTGCTTGGCTTTCTTTGAAGGCCATTTCTTATAGTCGCCATAGTCGTGATTTCCTAAAACTGCGTATACTTGTGACTGAATCCCCTTGAAAGTTTCTTTGTAGGGCTCTATCTCTCTTGAATCGCTATTGACCAGGTCTCCGGTAAAAAAAACAACATCGGCATTTTGTGCATTGATCAAAGCTACACCGCGCTGCACGTCTTCAACACTGTCAAAGCTCCCTGCATGAATGTCTGAAATTTGCACAAGTCGAAATCCCTCAAATGCTTTTGGAAGGTTTGGGAATTTTAGTTGCACCCTCTTCACTTTATAGTTGTACTTCCCTTTGGTAATCCCATACAACATGGATGCGAATGGAATGCTTGCCACTCCCAAGCCAAATTTCACTAAAAATTGACGTCTATTTCCCAAATCAACTCCTTTGGAATTTGTTGCAAAAAGATCGTACAAATATTCGATCGTAAATTTCAAAACCCGCAATGCGTCGTCTAAAATGAGAAAAGAAACAAACAATAATTTGAAAACGATAAAAGAAAATCCAAATCCAGTCCATAAGTTTTGCACCAGAGTGGCATTTATTGTGCGCGAAGAAAAATGTTTCGCCAATATGTAAAAGCCGGAATTTGCCAATAGGGCAATCAAAACATACGTAACGGTTGCCCAAATTTGAGAACTCCCCTTGGAAAAAACCGATCGGACTCCAAACAGCGCATAGACGTCTAGCAACAAAAGAAAACCGATAAAAACAAAAAAACGAACACCCATAATAAATTCTTTAAAGTACAAAAAAACAGAATTTTTTCAAGAAACATGGGGAAGCTATGAAATAAATACTCGTTTCTTGTGATGTCTGATGAATTTAAGTTTTTTTTCTTTCAAAAAGGGCCAAAAGCCATCGAAACCGCAGTATAAAAAACATCGAGTACACTTCCAGAAGTGAAAGTTCTTTCTCTCGATTCAAATTTTACTGATTGTAAAGATGAAATTCCATTGAATTTACATGGTTTTATCAAACATACCGTATGTGGACTTCCCAATTATGAAAGATAACGAACTACCAATTTTAGACAAACACCGAAACTCAACAACAGTCCTTAAATAAAAAAACAGGAAGAAATATCTGATGATAGACCTCTTTTATTATCCTCTTTTTGGTTTCATTGAGATTTAGTTTGGTGTGTTTTTGTTCGAGGTCAGACAGACGTTTGTCCCTGTTTTTTTTGAATCATTTTATATTTTGTGGAAACACAGTAAAAAATGCGTGCAATTTAAAGAGTATTAACGACGCATTCGTATCTGAAATTCGTTCTAAAAAGTTACGATCGATTTGAAAACCCCGTGTACTGTCAATAAAAAAGAAGCTGTCTAAAAAGTAACTTTTCAGACAGCTTCCATAAATGATCTTTTTAAAATTTATTTTTTAACAAACCGTTTCACTGCTTTTTTATTTCCACTCATCATTTCGATAAAATAAATTCCAGAGCTAAAATTTGTGATCGCTATTTCATAAGTGTCCTCTATTTTTTGAGGGGTGAATTCTTGTAAAAGTTTGCCATTGATACCATAAATCTTTATGGCATCTAAAGGATAGGCTGTTGCGATGTGAATTTTGTTGGGTGCGGGGTTTGGGTAAATTCGTAATGCTTCAGAGAAAATAATATCTTGAGTGGATAAAGCACTCCCCTCCGAAATCGCAATAGCATCGATTGCCATATCGCTTCTAAAACCACTTCCTGTTACTCCTTTGAACCGCAAACGAGGACTGTCAGAAGGATACGGGGAAAGGTCTATCGAAGCTTCTTTCCATACATCTCCTTGGTCTCCCGATTTCGACCATACACTGGTCCAAGGCAAATCATCCGTTGCTATTTCTACCTCCAAGCTTCCCATACCTACACCGTACATATGGTATTTGAAATTCAATACAGGTTTTGACAACGAAGCGATGTCCAAGCAAGCACTGGTGAGCATGGCTGTTTTTGTTTTGTTAAAATTGTTAGAAGCTTCTATGTATGCATAAAAAGTCTCATCATATGCAGCGCTTGGGCCTGTCGATGGCGATAAAGTTCCACCAGAGCGTCTTGTCCAATCCATACCGTCGTCTGTATTTTGAAACCAAGCGCCCAAATCCGTCTCAAAACTTTCGAAATACGGAAAGGCATTCAAGCAAGCTGCTTCGATTACGACAACCTTCCAATCTTGCAGGGAAATACCGTCTTCGGCAGTCAGGGCATAAGTAACAGCGTTGGAAAAATCATTGGCGGTTATACCACTTATTTGTAAAGTGCCGTTCACACGTGCACGCGCACCCTCAGAAAGTGCAAAGATGGGTGCGAGATTTGCAACATCTGTTCCTCCTAAAACTTCAATGGCAATCCTATGGTTTGCGGCATCAATGGTTGCTGTTCCTGTTTGTTCTGCAAAGGAAAATGCAACAATGTCCGTTTCTGAAATTCCTTCTCTAATTTGTACAGCATCTATGGCCATATCGCTTGTAAAATCATTTCCTACGACTCCTTTGAACCGCAAACGAGGACTATCAGCAGCATACGGGGAAAGATTTATCGAAGCCTCTTTCCATGCATTTCCTTGGTCTCCCGATTTCGACCATACACTGGTCCAAGGCAAATCATCCGTTGCTATTTCTACCTCCAGGCTTCCCATATCTTCACCATACATATGGTATTTGAAATTCAATGCAGGGTTTGACAACGAGGCGATGTCCAAGCAAGCACTGGTGAGCATGGCTGTTTTGTTAGAATTGTCAATAGACCTTATATATGCATAAATATTGCCTTCTTGTGCAGCGCTTGGGCCCGTCTCTCTTGAGGAAGTTCTACCAGAGTTTGTCGTCCAATCCATACCGTCGTCTGTATTTTGAAACCAAGCGCCCAAATCCGTTTCAAAACCTTCGAAAGAAGGAAATGCATTCAAACAAGCTGCTTCGGTTACGACGACGATCCAATATTCCAGGGCAGTACCGTCTTCGGCAGTTATGGTATAAGTGACAGCGCTGGAAAAATCATTGGCGGTTGTACCACTTATTTGTGCAGTGCCATTCACATGTGCACGCGCACCCTCAGAAAGTGTAAAGGTGGGTGCGAGACTTGTTCGATCTAATCCTCCAACAACTTCAATGGCAACTCTATGGTTTGCAGCATCAATGGTGGCTGCTCCTGTTTGTTCTGCAAAGGAAAATGTGACGATGTCCGTTTCTGCAATGGCGTCTCTAATTCGCACAGCATCTATGGCCATATCGCTTTTATAAGAATTTCCTGCAACTCCTTTGAACCGCAAAAGAAGGCTGCCAAGTTTGTAAGAGGAAAGATTTATCGAAGCATCTTTCCATACATCTCCTTGGTCTCCCGATTTCGACCATACACTTGCCCAAGTTGAACCATCATCCGTTGATATTTCTACCTCCAGGCTTCCCATAGTTGCACCATACATATGGTATTTGAAATTCAATACAGGTTTTGACAACGAGGCGATGTCCAAGCAAGCACTGGTGAGCATGGCTGTTTTGTTAAAATTGGAGAAAGAATTTATATATGCATAAATACTGCCTTCTTCTGCAGCGCTTGGGCCCGTATGTGAGGTGCCAGTTCTACCAGAGCGTCTCGTCCAATCCATACCGTCGTCTGTATTTTGAAACCAAGCGCCGAAATCCGTTTCAAAACCTTCGAAAGAAGGAAAGGAACTCAAACAAGCTGCTTCGGTTACGATGACGATCCAATATTGCAGGGTAGTGCCGTCTTCGGCAGTTAGGGTATAGATGACAGGACTGGAAAAATCATTGGCGGTTGCACCACTTATTTGTGCAGTGCCATTCACATGTGCACGCGCACCCTCAGAAAGTGTAAAGGTGGGTGCGAGACTTGTTCGATCTAATCCTCCAACAACTTCAATGGCAACCCTATGATTTACAGCATCAATGGTGGCTGCTCCTGTTTGTTCTGCAAGGGCAAACGTGACAATGTCCGTTTCTGCAATGACTTCTCTAATTTGTAGAGCATCTATGGCCATATCGCTTCTAAAATCATTTCCTACAACTCCTTTGAGCCGCAAAAGAGGGCTGTCAAATTTGTAAGAGGAAAGATTTATCGAAGCATCTCTCCATGCATTTCCTTGGTCTCCCGATTTCGACCATACACTCGCCCAAGTTGAACCATCATCCGTTGATATTTCTACCTCCAGGCTTCCCATACCTACACCATACATATGGTATTTGAAATTCAATACAGGGTTTGACAACGAAGCGATGTCAAAGCAAGCACTGGTGAGCATGGCTGTTTTGTTAAAATTGTCACTCGCTTCTATGTATGCATAAATACTGCCTTCTTGTGCAGCGCTTGGGCCCGAATATATGGAGCTAGTTCCACCAGAGTTTGTCGTCCAATCCATACCGTCGTCTGTATTTTGAAACCAAGCGCCATAATCCGTCTCAAAACTTTCGAGATACGGAAATGTAGTAAGGCATTGTCCAAATCCATCCATAGTCGGAAAAAGAAGACTCGTAAAAACGAGTGCTTTTAAAAATTGTATTTTTTTTTTCATGTTCTATTTTTTTATTACCATTGCTATTAACCTCTATAAAATTCACAAAGAGCCAGTGACAACTTCTATGCGTCCTTGTGTATTTCGAATTTAAATATGAGACACCTGGTCAAGCATCTCCATGTGAACTTCGCGAAGCCAATAGATTCAACATTCTCAATACGAAGAATAAAATTATTCCATTGGCATTTTTTTAACACCCTCAATTGTTTTCTTGCTTTTTCAATTTATAAAATCGGATAGTTTCATTTTTGTTTGACTGTTTCGCATCACTATTTTGGAAAAAATATTTAATTTCCGTCGCAAACCTTACGTAAGGAAAATTTTAAAGAAGTACCTGTAAGCTACTTCAACCCCCCAAAAAAGAAATCTTTACCAAGCGTTTTTTTGGTTCCCAAAACTAAAATCGATGGATAAAATACCTCATCTTAATCCAAAGATTAAGTAAATTCAGATTTGTCATCGATTTATTATTCATGAAAACTTTCGAGAAACACGAAATCTTATTTTTTCCTATTTTCTTATTTCTTTTTCACCATTCTCAACGTGCAGAATAAAACTTATTCCGTTAATGCTTTTTAACGGCTTCAATTATTCTATTCATTTGCAAACTGCAAATTGGAAAACATATATCCCTCGAACAATTTTGAGAAGGGACAAAATTTTTTAGACAAGGAAGTCTTCATACCAAAAACAATTTTGAATATTGAACTTTCATGAAAACAATCAATAACGGAAAGCAATTGGAACACGGCTGTTAATATTGAATGAAATATAGCATTGCTCTAAAACTGTTTTCAACAAGCCACCATTCTTTGTTGCTTGATTGATTTTGGAGACTCGTGTGTACTTGTACCTCAAAGTAATTTGGACCACAAAAATTCCGTTTTAATATCTCATTTTTTTGGCTTTAATTTGTACCATCAAAGTACGACCTATGGAATCCATTCAATCTACGAGTTACCCAGTTCATTTTCAAGAAAATGCCTACTTGAAGCTCAACAAATATTTCGAAACAAACAGTCATTCTATCGTTTTTATTTTAGTCGATGAAAACACAAATGAGCATTGTTTACCAAAATTAATGGGATCCATGGCTACGGAGGCCTTGATTGAAATTATAGAAATTGAATCTGGAGAAATCAATAAAAATTTAGACACCTGTGTAAATCTCTGGAACGTATTGACGGAGCTTGGAGCAGACAGAAAAAGTTTGTTGATCAATCTTGGAGGTGGTGTCATCACAGACATGGGAGGTTTTGTAGGCTCGGCTTACAAAAGAGGCATCCGCTTTATCAATATTCCCACTACCCTTTTAAGCATGGTAGATGCTTCTGTTGGTGGGAAAACAGGAGTGGACTTGGGGGTGCTTAAAAACCAAATTGGTTTTTTCTCAGATCCAGAGATGGTTCTTATTGATATTGCCTTTTTAGAAACGGTACCGCCTGAAGAAATTATTTCTGGAACTGCGGAAGTGATCAAACACGGTTTGATTTATGACAAGCAGATTTGGGAAGATGTCAAAAAAAATGGCTTAAAAAATATTGAATATCTGATACATCGCTCGGTGGAAATAAAGAACGAAGTTGTTCTCGAGGATCAAAGAGAGTCTAGCTTGCGAAAAATTTTAAATTTTGGACATACGATTGGACATGCAGTAGAATCCTATTTCTTAGAATCTAACGAGAAGAAAACCTTGACCCATGGTCAAGCTATTTCTCTTGGTATGATAACCGAAGTGTATCTTTCTCATCATTTATTTGGCTTTCCCAAAGAAAAGATGGAAGAAGTGAAAAAACATGTTTTGAACATTTTTGGACAGGTTCCCATAAAGAAAGAAGACTACAAAGCTGTCTTAAGTTACCTAAAACACGATAAAAAAAATGTAGGAGGACAAGTCAATTTTGTTTTGTTAGAAGATCTTGAACGATTTAAAATTGACTGCCAAGTAGAAATTGAACTCGTCAAAGAATCTTTAGATTACTACCTTGCATAGCATAGGTATTTGTAAAACAAAAAAAAACGCAACTTAAAAGTTGCGTTTTTATTTTATCTGAATTCGTTGTTAAGAACTACTCTTAACTGCCAAGTTGTAAATCACCAAGCCAAATCCAATTTTGTTGATTGCATCTGCGATGTTGTAAAGCACATCCATATCCATTCCTCCGAAGATTCCTGAATACCATCCTTCTGTACCTGCCATGTACCCAATTGGATAGATTGCCCATCCTACGAGTACAAACCAGCACAAAATTTTGTGCGAACTTTCTACAGCTCCGCCAGCGGCTTTTGCTAATTTTGAAGCATCTCCTAACCATATTTCATATACAATAGCGAAATATGCAATACCAGAAATCAATCCCCAAATCTGAGCACTGTCGGTGTATACTGCTTCACCAAGGTAACCTGTTACTAACATAACGACAGACAATACAATCATTTTCCACATCAAAGACTTTTTAGCACCTGCAACCTTGAGTATCAAATAAAATTCAACACACATCAAAGGCACAGTCAATACCCAGTCTACATAACGGAAAAAAGTAGGAGACTCAGAGTGAGCTGCCCAATAGTCCCGCATGTAAAAATAGTGAATTGCTGCAATGAAAGTAATCAATCCAGACACCAAAACGGAAGTTCTCCATTTTTTGTCAAATTGATTTAAAGATAGAAAAAAGAAGGCAGAAGCTGCCATCATAGCCATACATCCTACAAAGAATGTGAATCCTACATAATCCGTTGGATCAAGTTTAGGAACCGTTGATAATAATAAATAGTTCATTTTAGTTAAGGGTTTAAAATTATAGTTACCGATAAATATAGTACATATTTCAGTTAAAATATAACATATAACTATTTTTTTCGCTTTTCTTCCTATATTTACAAGTAATAAATGGTAAAAATTCAAGAAATATCAATCGTAGCTAGTTTTATAGGTTTGTGGGCGCATCCCTATCTACAGGACCAATATGAGCTGTTTTTTGGCTTCTTATTAATTTTCACATTCGGTCTTTTGCATGGAGCAAATGATCTGCTCATCATTCACAAATTTACGGCTGTTAATAAAAAAGTATGGTTCGGAAGATTGTCGGGTTATGTAGTCAGTATTTTAGGTGTCGGTATTTTTTTCTACCTATTTCCAACTGTCGGGCTTCTTGGCTTTTTGGTTTATAGTGCCTACCATTTTGGTGAACAACATTTACAAGCGAACTGCGAGCAAAAACACTCCTTCCCCACAGTATTGATTTATTTTTTCTATGGAATGTCAGTTTTGATTCTTTTATTTTCACACAATGACACCTCAGTAAAAAGTATCGTTTACGAAATCACTCAAAAACAACTGATCGATTTGCATGCAACTCCACTCTTTTTTGCTTTCTGCAGCGGTTTTCTAGGCTGCTATTTTTACATTCATAAATGGAAAAAGAATGTTTTAATACAAGGACTGAAGGAATTGTTTTTTTTAGGACTTCTTAGTTTGATTTTCAGGGCATCGTCCTTGATATGGGGATTTGCTATCTATTTTATTTTTTGGCACAGCATTCCGTCTTTGTTTGACCAGATTGTCTTTCTTTACGGAGACGCTCGTCCCAAAAAAATATGGATGTACGCTAAGAAAGCCTTTCCTTATTGGTTGGTTTCTGTGATCGGAATTCTATTACTGCATCACTATTTTGCTGATGAAAAACAACTCAGTTCTTCTTTTTTCTGTATCATCGCAGCCATCACCTTCCCGCACGCTTTTATCATGCGAAAAATGTTTCGTTCAAAAACATAAAAAAGTATCGCTACTGTGTTAGTTTCGCCCCAATCCTACTGTGATTTTTTTTCGCTAGGTTTGAAAACAATCAATCTTCAATAAGAACCCACTCCCCTTTTTGAAGCAATGGTTCCGCTTGTTTGAATTTGACCTCTTTGTTTTCGCCGCTCATCACGTTTTTAATCGTGACACGTTCATTTCTACCTATTTTACGTTCTTCACGCACAATGGTTTCTGGTATTTTTGAAGCCTGTGTGTTCTGTTGTTGGCTAGAATTCTGAACATCCGCTTTGCTGAGTTGCACTTTTTCTCTCTTTTGCTCGCGTGCTTCAGAAATCTGATTCACTGTTTGGTTTGGAAGCTCTCCTTTGAATAAGAAGGATAGAACATCTCTGTTAATTTTATCCAAAACTGCTTTGAACAATTCAAACGCTTCGAATTTATAAATCAACAAAGGGTCTTTTTGCTCGTAAGAAGCATTCTGAACAGACTGTTTCAATTCGTCCATTTTACGCAAATGGGTTTTCCAGGTTTCATCTATAATTGACAAAGTGATATTTTTTTCAAAATCACTGATCAGTCCTTTCCCTTCAGAATCGTAGGCTTCTTTTAAATTGGTCACCACTTGCAATGTTTTGATTCCATCGGTAAATGGCACCACAATTCGCTCGTACTTATCACCCTCGTTCTCAAAAACATTTTTGATAACAGGATA